>ULJH01066758.1_pt1 | contig 87168 bp, 80 predicted proteins | sample 1950781 | NCBI WGS metagenome assembly ULJH01 (sample SAMEA4835462, study PRJEB28245) | human gut metagenome | biome: gut microbiome; material: fecal sample | place: Denmark | collected 2008 | reverse complement strand
CATTCGGCAAGGATGTGGAGTTGGGATTTTAAAGAAATAAGAAAAAGAAGTCGAAGGGTATGAACACATTACACAGTTGCCTCGCCTACTATCTTCTGGGCATCAATGCAGTTACATTCATCGTGTACGGCATTGACAAATACAAGGCCAAGAAAGCCAAGTGGCGTATTCCTGAAGCCACGCTTTTGTTACTGGCTGTACTTGGAGGAAGCATCGGGGCATGGATGGGAATGAAAGTCTGGCACCATAAGACGATGCACAAGAAATTCAAATACGGCATTCCAGCCATTCTGCTGATACAGATTGCGCTGATTACGTATTTACACGTGAATCTTTGGAAACAAATAGTTTGAAGAAAATTATGGCAATGACTATTGATACAACAAACCTCTGTTCGCATCTTCAAAAGAAGTTGTTTGAACCTAATGGAGTATATTATCCTATCTGGCAAGCCATGCAGAACGATAAGGAGTTGACTGCCGCGGTTCGCTCACGACAGCTTCATATCTATCGTAACGGCAAGAAGATTCTCATTCTCGCTGGCAAGGCTCAGCCGAAGATTATCAGAGAGGATAAACTGAATGAATTGATAAAAATATAAAGAACAAAGCTTATGAACTTTCCAGAAATATATTCAGCAACAGGCATGATGGAGCTGATTCAGAAAATCGGCTTCCTCCCTCTCCTTGATAGTAGCATTGAAGGCTTCTCTGCCGAAGACATCGTAGCAGAAGACTGCGGTTACGTAAGACTTCCTGAAGGCGGTTGGGACTGGCCGCTATGGAAATGGAAGGGCGAGATTGTGCAGGAAATGCCGTGTATGTACGGAAAGTTCTTTAACAAGAAAGCAGGATTCATCAGCCAGGAATGGTGGCCGGACTTTTGCAACTACAGAAGAAGCAAGTACCCTCGCCCAAATGATGACTCGATAGAAGGAGCCATTCTCAGCACGCTTCAATCATCGGGCAGTCTCATTACAAGGGAACTTCGAGCTGCCTGCGGTTTCACGGGCAACCGACGCACGAAGCAAGAGCAGAGTGAAGCTTGCTTCAACTCTGCCTTGCAAGAAGGAGGAAGACCGAAGGTCAAGGGAATGAGAAGCAAGTTTGACGGTTATCTCACCCGACTGGAAATGGCGACTTACATTGTGACCGAGGATTTCATCTACCCTCGTGACAAGCACAATCATGAATATGGCTGGGGATGGTCGCTGCTCAATACTCCCGAAGATCTCTATGGCAGGGAGGCTTGCCAATGCAACCGAACTCCCCAGGAATCTTACCAAAGGATTTTCGAGCATCTGAAAGAAATCCTGCCTGATGCTTCGGATAAACAGATTATTAAATTAATTGGATAAAATGGCTTCACTTCAAGAAAGACTGTTCGCCATGCAGGATAAGCAGTATGCTGCTTTCCAGGCCAAACTGACACCGGGAGTGCCTGTGGAGAGTTTCATAGGCATTCGTGTGCCTGTGCTTCGCAAGTTCGCAAAAGAATTTACAAAGGAGGCAGAGTGCGAGGAATTCCTGCATCAGCTTCCTCACGAATACTACGATGAGAACATGCTTCACGGACTCCTCATTTCCGAGGTGAAGGACTACGAAGAATGCATTCGTCTTACTGAGAAATTTCTGCCATTCGTGGACAACTGGGCGGTTTGCGACATCATGTCTCCGAAGGTGTTTGCCAAACACAAGGAGGAGCTATTGGCGAAGATCAAGACTTGGAGTAAATCGTCACACGTTTATACTTGTCGCTTTGGCATAGAGACACTTATGTCTCATTATCTGGACAAAGACTTCAAGGCTGAATATCTTGAAATTCCAGCATCAATAAGGAGCGAAGAGTATTACGTAAAAATGATGGTAGCCTGGTTCTTCGCCACCGCCCTTGCCAAGCAATGGGACGCAACGATTCCCTACATCGAGCACCACCGCCTTGCTCCCTGGACGCACAACAAGACCATCCAGAAGGCCATCGAGAGCTACAGAATCACGCCCGAGCAGAAGGAATATCTGCGGACATTGAAGATAAAATAATTATGACACAAGATACTTCTACATATTACGTTTGGATAGGTGGCTCATGTGATTATGGTCATAAAGAGCGAGCTGGTGGTGCTGCCGTTGTGATTGAGCATAATGGCAACATCATCAGCCGTGATGTAATCAACGACTTGCACACAACAGAGTTCCGAATGATGCTAACCCTCATGGTGAAGGTAATGCAGGAAATACCGGAAGGTTCCGACATTCTCTTCCTGACCAATGCCGCCTATATTCAGAACTTTGACAAGACTCCAACATCAAAGTCGGCAAATCCAGACTTGATCATTCAATGCATCGAGGAAAAGAAAAGGCACAACTCAGTCGGGGTCAAGATTGTGCAATATCACAAGAGTCCACTGCTGATAGAAACCCACGATAGGGCTACAGAAGCAATGGCTAAGACAAGGAAGGAATTTCATCAGAAAAACAATAGACTATCGGTCTCGTCTGAAATCGTTGCGTCCGTCTCCATGCCACCATGCGCCCAGAAAGGCGAGGTTTCAGCGAATGCACTATCTGGGCTGCCATCAAGTCAATACCGATGGCGAATCCCGAAATAAAATTGCTGATGCCATGCTCGTAAGGTTCGAGAATGGCTTTGGTCAATCGCTCTCTTATGACCTCCTGCTGAGAGAAGTTGTAAAAGCGATGACCTGTAAAGGCTGCAGAAACAGCCTTATCAAACTTTGTCATGTTCTTTTCTCGCTCATCCTTCTTGACCTTAGTGCCATGAAATGCAGTACGTTCGCCAACAACCTTGACATGGAAAAAGCCGTTGATTGCTCCAGAAAACTTGCAGACAAGTTCAGAGAAGTTCTTGTTGCGTGCCTCGTTACGCTCCTGACTGCTTGCAGGAACGCAAGAGAAGACCACGCTGCGAACCTTGCGACCAAACTTCTTGACAAGCATCTTTGCCACGCACTTCGCCACATCAGCATGGTTTCGACCATCCTTGAAATCATAGATAACCTGGCGGTCGAAGAAAGCATCCATACCGATGTTCTTGATACGTACCGGATAATAGCGCAAAAAGCTGCTCAACTCTTTATCCTCCTGTCCCTTGATGAAACCTGTACCATGTTCATTGCTTTAAGTGTAGTTACTTGGCAAGTAGCAGCCATCAGCCACTACCCACCGAGAAAAATGTTTTCAATCGTAAAGTCTGCTGAGGAAAGACTGCAACTCTCTGTCGAAGATTTCAGAAAGCTGACATGGTTGGAATGGCTTTCTCTGCTCCACTCTGACCTTGCCGAGTCCGAACTTGGTTGCATCCAACTCCACACTTGCCATTTCATTGGCAGAAATGTAGCAGTATTCAGTCTCAGCCAGACCTACAACGATACCAAAGAGCACAAAATCATCATTCTCTCGCTGTCCTTCAAGAATGTACCAGCGAGCATTGCCGATGAAAAACACTGCGATGCAAACTGCATCCTTCTTCTTGCTATCCTGGGAATAGAGCGGATAGTCCTGCATTGCCTTCTCCAATTCTGGAGTAATCAGGCGGTTGTTGAAATCTTTTGCCATAGTCTCTAAATTTTTTCTCCCTTTCGTTAAGTCCTTTCGGACTTGGGATCGGGAAACTTTTTCTGCTTTTCAAAGTGCGTACAAGGCAATAAGGCAAGTCTGATGGGAAGAATACTCTTTTCAAGGAAAAGGAAGATTGTTCACAAAGCACGACTTGCTATTTGCCAAATACGCGATAACTTTGCAGAAAAAGAATCCCGAAATTCCAAAGACGATACGGAATCAAAGATTTCTGGTTTCAGTAAGAAGAAAAAAGTATAACTGGGAATGACTGCAGGGATAAAAAAGCTGGGTGGGAATAGGCCAAGCAAGTATCAACAGTTTTAAAAGCTAGGGTGTTGTTCCTTCGTAAGTCGATAAAATCGGCCTGCGAAAGAACAACACCCTGGCTAACTGTTCATGCTTAATGGACTATGGTGTGGGCGAAGATTATAATAAAGGAAAGCCGAAAGATTTATAAGGAATGACAGAATGCTTATAAAGAGGAAGAGCAGGATATTGTAATAAGGTGGAAGGGAGGGAAAATGAAGGTTGATGCTGTGAGCCAACTCCAGTAGCATCCTTCATGGAGTAGGGCGAAGCATTATCAGGGAAAATCAGCCGATTATCACTATAAGAACAGCTCATTTTGGTTAAAACATGCATGTTTATACCATTTTTTGCTGCTACGCAAAAAGATTTCGCACTATTTTTGTATCTTTGCACCCGTTAAAAGAATTTAGAAGTAAAATACAATAAAAATCCTATACGGAAATGAATTTAAATATGCACATAACATCACAATCATTCGTTCAGAGCTATCGACGCTTTGAGCGGAATAGTTATGTACATACATCAAGTACATCAGATACAGCCGGTATAGGATTCCCACATCATTATTCGCATAGTTATTTCTATCGGGTATCGTAACAGCGTGCCCCACAGAGAATATAGATAATACGAAAGAGTTGGAATTTCCTTGCCGGGAGAATCCAACTTTTTCTTTTTAGTCAACTGCTTGCATCTGCTCTGACATGGCGAGAAAAAGCTGGATGAAATCCAACCATTTTTTACGCTTAAAATGAAAGAACTATGCCAGCAAATAAGAATGCCTTAATAAGGTACAAAACTATAGACAACTGTTTAAGAAACAGATACAGAAGATGGACTCTCGATGATCTCGTGGAGGCATGTAGCGATGCACTCTACGACATGGAGGGAATCACCAAAGGAGTATGCGCCAGAACTGTTCAGATGGATATACAGATTATGAGATCTGACAAACTGGGCTACAATGCTCCTATCGAGGTTTATGATAGAATATACTACAGATACGCTGATCCTAACTATTCTATCACTGAAATGCCTTTATCCATAGAGGACTGCAAGCTGATAAAGAAGGCTATCATTCTTCTTGAAAACAAGAAGGATAAGAATAACGAAGACACCATTCAGGTGCTCAACAAGGTACAGGACAGACTCAAATCTATTCTGAACTTTGTGTAAGGATAAAGGAGGAAAATTATGAGTGAACATCAACGAAACATCATCTTACAAGAAAGTTGAAAGGCTTCTTTTCAAGCGAAACTGCCTGAAGAGAAGCCTTTCATATGTGGAGTTTCAAGTAGGATTCGGACCTACGACCTGCTCATTACAAGGGAGCTGTACTACCACTGTGCTATTGAAGCATTAGGGAGTTTGAAGGGGATCGAACCCACGACCACCAGAGCCACAACCTGGCGCTCTACCAACTGAGCTACAAACTCCATATGGATTCGAACCACCACTTGCAGATCCAGAATCTGCCGCACTACCGTTATGCGATAGGGCAAGTTTGCGGAGGCTAAAGGATTTCTATGAGAATCGCCAGACACTCGGCATAATCCAAGCAAGCTTGGCTTCTGCACTCGCTTAAGGCGATTTCGAACCTTTGAGACGCTGCCGCCTGCCGGTTTTCAAGACCGGTGCAATAGACCAACTCTGCCAAACCTCCAATATTGTGACTCGTGAGAGACTCGAACTCCCGACACCGACGTTCGTAGCGTCGTGCTCTGATCCAACTGAGCTAACGAGCCAATGTGCGGAAGCAGAAGGATTTCGCTGAGAATCGCCTGACGCTCGGCATAATCCAAGCAAGCTTGGCTTCTGCGCTCGCTGAAGGCGATTTCGAACCTTCGGAACCTTTCGGTTCGGCACGTTAGCAGTGTGCTGGTTTAAGCCGCTCACCCATACTTCCTTGTTTTGACGATGCAAAGATAGAAAGGGAGAATGCAACCTTTTTTCGTAACAAGAAAAAAATCAAAAAAATAAGTTTTAGTGGAATCAAACAATAATTGCCATTTTTGTATGCGGATATCCAATATGAATATTTCGACACAAAAATGGCAATTATTACTAAAAAATCCGAAGTCTGTTACCTTACAAAGAAGGTTTCGACCAACGAACACAACTGTTTATCAGTTAAATTATCAATACCTACCTTATCAATCAATGCATATTCTTCTTTCTTGTTGGTAATCACTAATTTGCGTTCTTTTCCTTCCACTTCACATAAAAGGTGATAGTTACCTTTGTACGCCTTTTCTAAACGCACATTCTCAAAAATAGTATCACCAATTCTGAACGAAACATTCTTTCTTTGTTCTAACAATCCCCACTCTGCCAGATGATTGTTAAGGGTGGTTTCTACAGTACCTATCCAACGCTGACTAACTTCGCATTCTTCTGCAAAGTGCCTGAATTGGCCAATGGCAGAAGCAACCTCATTTATGATGGTTTCTGCCTTTCTGATACCGTTATCTTTGCCAAGAGCCAAAGCGTCTTCAAGAGTCTGACCTTGAAGTTTACCCTGCATCATCAGACAATGCATCTTCTCAGGAAGGAAACCACCGACATTGAAGATATAAGTCATATCATATGCCGGAGAAAGTTGCCATTGACCACTTTCGTCCATCAGGAACGAGAAGTTCTTGTTGTGATCATCAGTATTGTTGGCAAGAATATTAAATACCATTCTGCGAAAGACTTCCTCCTGGGTGCTTTCCGGCAGGCGCATCTTGCGACAAACCATCAGCAACTTTTCATAGCTGTCGGCATCAGGATATAGAGCTGCCAATGTCTGCATGTGCAATTTGTGTTCTTCATCACAATCAAAACGATGTGTAATGAAATGCTTCTGGCCTTCCACCTCTATAATCTTGCAAGGCATCATGTTTATACCTGCAGCCATGGCCATTTTATAGTAAGCCATTTCCAATTCAGCTGACGAGCGTTCCGCATCGCCAAACTTCAGTATGCAATAATCAAAGCCCTTGTGACCAGCAATCTGTCCACTTCTGATTTCTCCCGTTTCTGGATTTATCGCTATGATTGCCTTAGGTTGGCGACCACCTGCCGATGTTCCGACTGCTATCAACGACTGCATGGTCAGCGATTCGTCAGGCATCAGTCTTACATTCTCACGCTCAACGAATATTCTCTGGGCCAAATCTATCAATGCTTTCATATTCAGCTTTTCCGACTTTCTGATGCCTGATGATTCGGGTATAAACTCCAAAGCTCCCATACCTCGCTTACCTATAAATGACAGAATTTCAAGCGGAGTTATTTCCTGATTGCGAATGCCATTTTGTATGCGCCAGCACTCAAACACCTGGTTACCCCAAGCATCGGGCAAAGAGTCTGCAAGAAAAGGAGGCAGTTTGCGGTAAAGCTTAGTTTCCCTATCACCCATGATGGGACGTCGGCTGGCAGGTGACTTGACTGAAGCCACAAGTGGGAACGGATCAAGTTCTCCACCAAGGAAAGCTGGATTATACTCGAAAAACGAAATGCCTCTCCTTGCATCCCAGGACAAGCGACCGATTTCCTTGTCCCAAGCATTATTTTCAATGAACTTGCTATCATGACTTCTTATGTCTAATTCGTTGGACTTTCTTTTCTTCCTTCAAGAGGTATGCAGATGGCGGTAAATCCGGCATCAGTTCGTCAAGTGCATCTATCTGACCGATTGCCTTCAGCAGCAAAAGGAAGGTGCCGAGCGACACATTGCCCGATGTACCATTCTCAAACTTATGAATAGTAGTGATTGTTATACCCGATTGTTCAGATACCTCTTTCTGCGTCATATTGCTACGCAGACGGTAATCCTTGAATCTTGCACCAAGAAGTTTTACCAATTCTGGTATAGAATACTCGTAATAATCAATCATAATTCGTTATTTTAATTTATACTACAATATAAGTTAGACGAATAATACGGCTTTATGTTATATTCTACTTATATTTATAAATGCAAAAATACTCATTTCTTTTCAAAATCCATCAATTAGCTTGAAGAAAATCTGATTTTTACATTCTTTTTTAACCTTTTTGCAAGGAAAGAACTCAAAAGTAACAAAAAAGCGACCCGAAGGTCGCTCGTTATAAAGAGAAGGATTTACTTATCCTTCTTGGTCTTAGTTCTCTGAGGTTCAGGAGCCTCCTCCTTCTATTCTGCTTCATAGAACTTGATAGCCACGAGTATTACTCGGCTATGCTTGACTCAGTCAGCATCCTGCCACTTCTCTGGCTTTTCCATCTTTTGTGACAAGAAAATACAGCAGAGGTTGGAGCAAAGGATGGCTATACATTAAAAGTTAAAGCAAGAGGTAATGCTCCAAGAATAGCAAGTCCAAAGAAAGACATGAAAACCAAACCTCATTTAAGAATGTGGCAACACGGAACGATGGAATATACCAAATGAGTGCCAGAAGAAGCAACGGTATGCAGAAGTATACAGTAAGAGGAACATGATGCAAGGGACAAGCATTACCAATCCATGGCTATAAGAGAAGTAGAACAGATGGATCTAAAATCTGTAGAACTTGGTAGAAGCCGTCCTTCCGTGGCGTTCTTACCGTTGCCTTGAATAGAGCCATAATTTCAATTCTATTTTGTTGTTCATCAAAAATTGTTTGTAAGCACTTGTAAGCACGACCACCAAAGTTTGTGTCAGTTTTTGTAAGCAAAGCCTACAAATTCTGCATGATTAGTGTGCAGAACGTGCAGACCCACCAAAAACAATTTAGGCGGCAAGCCTCTTTATTATCAGAGACTTACCGCCTAACTCGTTAGTTACGAGGGCTTATCTTATTATTCCTCTACAGCAGCCTGCGCCGCAGCCAAACGTGCGATAGGCACGCGGAAAGGAGAGCATGAAGCATAGTTCATGCCTACCTTTGCGCAGAACTTAACAGATGAAGGCTCACCACCATGCTCACCGCAGATACCTGTGCGGAGATTAGGACGAGTAGCGCGACCATTCTCAACTGCCATCTTGATGAGCTGACCAACACCCTCCTGATCGAGAACCTGGAACGGGTCAACCTTCAGAATCTTCTTCTCCATGTATGCAGGGAGGAATGAAGCGATGTCGTCACGAGAATAGCCGAATGTCATCTGTGTCAAGTCGTTAGTACCGAATGAGAAGTACTGAGCCTCTTCTGCAATCTTACCTGCAGTAAGGGCAGCACGCGGAATCTCAATCATAGTACCAATCTCGAACTCAACCTCAACGCCATACTCTGCGAATACTTCCTGAGAAGTTGCAAGAATGATAGACTTCTGCTGCTTGAGCTCCTGAACTGTACCGATGAGCGGAACCATGATCTCAGGACGCGGGTTGAAACCTTCCTTCTTCAACTGGCATGCAGCACCGAGGATAGCACGAGTCTGCATAGCTGTAATTTCCGGGAATGTGATACCGAGACGGCAACCACGATGACCGAGCATTGGGTTGTTCTCTGCCAATGAGTTAACGCGCTTCTTTATTTCTGTAACGCTTACACCCATTTCCTTAGCCATAGTCTCTTGACCTGCCTTATCGTGCGGTACGAACTCGTGGAGAGGCGGATCGAGCAAGCGAATATTGACATGGCAACCATCCATAGCCTTGAGGATACCATAGAAGTCAGCCTTCTGATACGGGAGGAGTTTAGCAAGAGCCTTCTCGCGACCCTCTACAGAGTCTGCCAAAATCATCTCACGCATAGCAACAATCTTCTGATCATCAAAGAACATGTGCTCTGTACGTGTCAAACCGATACCCTTAGCGCCGAACTGGCGAGCCACCTTTGCGTCGTGAGGAGTATCAGCATTGGTACGGATTTCCATCTTTGTATACTTGTCGCAGAGATCCATCAACTCCTTGAAGTCGCCAGAAAGCTCAGCAGCCTTTGTCTCAATCTGACCTGCGTATACCTGACCTGTTGTACCGTTCAAAGAGATGTAGTCGCCCTCCTTGTAAACAACGCCTTCAATCTCTACAGTCTTAGTCTTGTAATCAACATTGATAGAGCCTGCGCCAGATACACAGCACTTACCCATACCACGAGCAACTACGGCTGCGTGAGATGTCATACCGCCACGAGCTGTAAGGATACCCTCAGCAGCAGACATACCAGCGAGGTCCTCTGGAGAAGTCTCGATACGAACCATGATTACTTTCTTGCCATCCTCATGCCACTCCTCAGCATCGTCAGCGTGGAATACGATCTGACCACAAGCAGCGCCAGGAGAAGCGGGGAGACCCTGTGTGATAACCTTAGCTCTTGAGAGAGCCAACTTATCGAATACCGGGTGCAAGAGCTCATCGAGCTTCTGCGGCTCACAGCGAAGAATAGCTGTCTTCTCATCGATCATACCCTCGTGGAGAAGGTCCATTGCGATCTTAACCATTGCTGTACCAGTACGCTTACCGTTACGTGTCTGGAGGAACCAAAGCTTGCCCTCCTGAACGGTGAACTCCATATCCTGCATATCGCGGTAGTGCTTTTCGAGCTTGTCCTGGAGAGCGTCAAGTTCCTTGTAGAGTTCAGGCATAGCTTCCTCCATAGAAGGATAGTTTGCCGCACGCTCTTCCTCAGAGATGCCAGCACGCTCAGCCCAGCGCTGTGAACCGATCTTTGTAATCTGCTGCGGTGTGCGGATACCAGCAACAACGTCCTCGCCCTGAGCGTTAATCAGGTATTCACCGTTGAAGAGATTCTCACCATTACCGGCGTCACGGCTGAAGCAAACACCTGTAGCAGATGTCTCACCCATGTTACCGAATACCATAGCCATAACAGAAACTGCTGTACCCCACTCGTCAGGAATTCCTTCCATCTTACGATAGAGAATAGCACGCTCGTTCATCCAGCTGCGGAACACAGCGCAGATAGCACCCCAAAGCTGCTCCTTCGGATCAGTTGGGAAGTCGCTACCAGTCTGCTCCTTAATAGCCTTCTTGAAGAGCTCAACGAGCTTCTTCAGCGACTCTACAGAGAGGTCCTTGTCAAGAACAACACCCTGCTCCTCCTTCACCTTCTCGATGATAGCCTCGAACGGATCGATATCCTCTTTGTTCTCAGGCTTCATGCCAAGAACAACGTCACCATACATCTGAACAAAACGGCGGTAGCTATCATATACGAAGTGTGGGTTGCCAGTCTTCTCTACCATACCCTCAGCAACCTCGTCATTCAAACCAAGGTTGAGGATGGTATCCATCATACCCGGCATAGAAGCACGAGCACCTGAACGTACAGAAACCAACAGAGGGTTCTTCGGATCGCCGAACTTGCAGTTCATCAGTTCCTCTGTGTGAGCAACAGCAGCATTCACTTCAGCTGTAAGAAGCTCAACGATCTTGTCCTGACCTACTTTATAATACTCGTTGCAAGTGTCAGTTGTGATTGTAAAACCAGGAGGCACCGGCACACCGATGTGGTTCATCTCGGCAAGGTTAGCACCCTTACCACCGAGTACCTCACGCATTGAAGCATTACCTTCGGCCTGTCCATTGCCGAAAGTATAAACTCTTTTTTCGCTCATAAATAGTAATTATATGTCTAAAACGTTAATATTTTTTCTTGATATTACATCATCTGCATTTGTCAAAGCAATCGTTTGCATATCTCATTTTATATATATGGGAACGTTTGCATTAACCAACTGCAAAGATAATCTCTATTTCGCAAAACTCCAAAATTTTTCAGCTAAATTTGCTATCTCTATATTGCATTTTATATTGTTCACGCAAACACAAAATTATCAATTTGCTTTTTTACAAACATAAATAGATTTAGAGACAAAATATCTTTATTTATTTGTTTGCAAAATGATAATCAAGCAAGCCTTCAAGCGGACTTTTTAATATTTTTCCCAACTCATAGCCTTGCGACATAGCCGCTTGCTCCAATTGCTTGCGATAGAGAAAAGCAACACTTCCAACCGCATTTACAACCGGTTTTGCCTCCGAATAGTTACTGATATTGCTGATTATGAAATTTTCAAAATTCCTAACAACAAGCGCCTCCAGAGATTCATCGTCGATATGTGGCAATATGAACTTGGAGAGCGAGGCAAGGAAACGATTTGGAGTAGCCGAATGATAAACTTTGTCAATTATATCAGCCTGACTTGTGTGATATTCATCAAAAAAAACATCACGCAGTTCTCGCGAAAGTGTACCTTTTAATATTCCATTAATAAAATTACGGCCAAGTACAGCTCCACTACCCTCATCTCCTAATATATAACCGAGAGCCGGTGTATGCTCCTTAATGCCTTCGCCATCAAAGTAGCATGAATTGGAGCCAGTACCTAAAATGCAAGCAATACCAGAATCGGTTCCACAAAGAGCACGTGCCGCCGCCAGCAAATCACTGTCGACATAGACAGAAGGCTTTTCGCCTACCGCCACACGCAATGCCTTTTCAACAGCCAATCGAAGTTCAGGCGTGCAACCTGCCCCATAGAAGTATACTTCGTCCAAAGAGGCTAAATCAAGAGAATGCTGCTTTGCACGTGGCAACATCTGTTCCTGAACAACAGACAACATTTCATCGTAAGACTGTACGACGGGGTTGATGCCATCCGTATGTACAAGTACATAAACGTCTGACGAATCGGCAAAACACCAATCAGTCTTTGTACTTCCGCTATCTACAATCAATTTCATATTGAAACGAGTATATCTGATTATGCTATATACCTAAAATATATGAGAGCCAGAACAGCCAACACAACAATAGCTATCACGACTTTAATCATACAACTTGTTATTTTCTTAACAATAAGGAAGGCTATCACGGCAGCCAATATGCATAGAATATAATAATAGAAAGGAGTTTCCATTGTTCGCTTTTTTATTTTGTTTGTTTCAATTTGCAAAGTTACTAATTTTAATCTGTAATCGTACACAATGTTATAGTAATCATTTTTAGGTATTTCAAAAAATGTAGGTTATCAAGTTTATTCTTTTTCATTTTTTATGTGTACTTTTGTATCCTTGTTACAAGTAATTAGCATTTACACCAAAAAGAAGGATAAAGAATATCGAAAAGTTATAGAAACAACATGAAGTTATCAGAATTAAAGACCGGCGAACGCGGAGTCATTGTGAAAGTCATGGGACACGGAGGCTTTCGCAAACGTATCGTCGAGATGGGATTTATCAAGGGAAAAGTAGTAGACGTTCTGTTGAACGCTCCGCTACAAGACCCCGTAAAATATAAGATTATGGGCTACGAAGTGTCGCTACGCCGTTCTGAAGCCGAGATGATTGAAGTGATTTCTGTGGAAGAAGCTGCCGAAATCGAGAAAAACAAGCCTAAAGTATCGGAGCCTCTTGAGAAAGAAAGCGACGGTCTGAGCGACACACAGCTACGCGACGCGGCTATGAAGAAGCGCCGCACAATCAACGTTGCACTTGTCGGCAACCCGAATTGTGGAAAGACCTCACTGTTCAACTTTGCATCAGGAGCACACGAGCGTGTCGGCAACTATTCTGGCGTTACTGTTGATGCAAAGACCGGACATGCTACGTTCGAAGGCTACGACTTCAACATCGTAGACCTTCCTGGCACCTACTCACTTTCAGCCTACTCGCCCGAGGAACTTTATGTACGCAAGGAGATAATCGAGCACACGCCAGATGTTGTAATCAATGTTATTGACGCAAGCAACATCGAGCGCAACCTCTACCTCACCACGCAGCTCATAGATATGCACCTGCGCATGGTGTGCGCCTTGAACATGTTCGACGAAACCGAAAAACGCGGCGACAATGTCGACTATGCAAAGCTCGGAGAACTCTTTGGCGTGCCGATGATTCCGACAACGTTCACAACGGGCAGAGGTGTCGAGCTGCTCTTCCACATTATTATCAATATGTATGAGGGACTCGACTTTCTTGACGACAAAGGCAACCTTGACCCCGAAGTGGCAGAAGGCATTCGCCAATGGCACGAACAGTATCAAAAAACGGAGAAAGAGGAGACGGAACATGAAGAAGACTTTGCGAGTGGCGTCAAGCCTAAGCACAACGTGTTCCGCCACATACACATCAACCACGGACCATACGTAGAAGAAGGCATAGAGGCAATACAGACAGTTCTGAAACAAGAGAACGACTTGCGCCACCGCTATTCTACACGCTATCTCGCAATAAAACTCCTTGAGAAGGACAAAGAGACCGAACAGCTTATCGTTTCGTCAACGAGTTGTGCTAAGGAAATATTCGCCGTACGCGACAAGGCTGTGGCTAATGTGCAGAACTATACACACGACGACTGCGAAACAGTCATCATGGATGCCAAGTACGGCTTCATACATGGCGCGCTTCAAGAGGCCGGATACCAGACCGGCAACAAAAAAGACACTTATCAGCTGACACACCTCATAGACCAGGTCATCACCAACCGATATGTAGGTTTCCCGATATTCATACTTATGATATGGATAATGTTCGAAGCCACGTTCTCTTTAGGTCAGTATCCTATGGGATGGATAGAGAGTGGCGTAGAATGGATAGGGTCAATAATAGCCGACAACATGGCAAGCGGTCCGCTTAAGGACATGCTTATCGACGGCGTTATCGGAGGCGTAGGCTCGGTAATCGTATTCCTGCCGCAGATTCTTATACTCTATTTCTTCATATCGTTCATGGAAGACAGCGGATACATGGCTCGTGCAGCATTCATCATGGACAAGCTTATGCACAAGATGGGACTGCACGGCAAATCGTTCATACCGCTTATCATGGGCTTCGGCTGCAACGTGCCTGCCGTAATGGCGACACGCACAATAGAAAGCCGCCGTTCGCGCCTTATAACGATGATGATATTGCCGCTCATGAGCTGCTCTGCACGCTTCCCTATATATATAATGATTATAGGCACTATGTTTGCGCAGCAGTATCGTTCTACGGTGATGATGTCGCTCTACATCGTAGGCATCTTAATGGCAATACTCATGAGCCGTCTTTTCAGCAAGACTTTCTTCAAAGGCGAAGACACACCATTTGTAATGGAACTGCCACCCTACCGTTTCCCTACCGCTAAAGCCATAGGCAGACACACATGGCAGAAGGGCAAGGAATATCTCAAGAAGATGGGTGGAATCATTCTTGTTGCAAGCATTACGGTTTGGGCATTAGGCTACTTCCCGCACAACGAGGAGTTGTCTCGCGAACAGCAGCAGGAGCAAAGCTATATCGGACGCATCGGTCACGCCATAGAACCGGTATTCCGCGCACAAGGCTTCGATTGGAAGCTCGACGTAGGTCTTATTTCGGGCGTTGGAGCCAAAGAGATTGTGGCTTCGTCAATGGGAATACTCTATCATACCGAGGATGCAGCAGAAGAAGGCAGCGAAGAGTCTTACAGCAACTTGCGCCGCCAGATGTTAGCAGACGGCATCACACCGCTCACATCCTACTGCTTCCTGTTGTTCGTACTGCTCTACTTCCCCTGCATCGCTACAATAGCAGCAATAAAGGGCGAAACCGGTTCGTGGAAATGGGCAGGCTTCGCAGCTGTATATACTACGGCTTTGGCTTGGATTGTTTCCGCTGCGGCCTACCAAGTGGGAGTATTGTTCGGTCTATAAGAATAATGGAAATAATTTTTCCAATAGACGATAAACACTGTAAACCTATATTAAAAACACCAAGCAAAGGGCAAGTGTTTACTTAAATAATATTATTTCCTGTATATTATTTCAGTATAACACTTGCTTGTATTATAAATTAAGACTATCTTTGCAGCGTGTTTTTCATGGTATTAGATTATTAAGGTTAAGAAAGCATAGGTTGTCGTGAGACAATCTATGTTTTTTTGTTTAAATAAAAAAGCGGATTAATTTATTTCTTAATCCGCTTTGTCAAACTACCATTAAATTTCACTATTGATTCTACCATATAGCTTATGGACGTCTCAGGAATTGCGAGAATGGAGAAGAAGTGAATGCCTTCATTGTCCACCCTATCAAAATACAAGTCGCTGAACACAGCCTGCTTCAGGAATTGTTCCGGCACCTCGTTCATAAACGCCTCTTTTCGCAAATCGCTTGAGTACAAGCGTCGGTTGCCGTTGTATACCGCAAGGTTCACTATATTGTCATAATAAACATTGTCTATCTCTACTCCATCGTCATTTACCGAAGGCTTTATAACCTTATATGTTGTAGGATTAATCTGTATGTAGCAATGATATTTCTCATTGTTGAAGTAGATGACACTATCGCGCTTCACCACCTTCTTCTGATTGATATCAAGAACCGTCTTTGGCACGAAAGCATCCATATACGACGCATCGTTAGTCTTGTAGAGCTTTACGCGCTCGCCGCTTTGATTTCTGAAGACGAAAACGTTAGGCGTCTGCTTCACAATAGTATATTTCGTGGTCTTACCGCCGATCAGCACAAACGAGTTGTCCTCAATGCGGAAATAAGTAGGCACACTTGTCGAATCGGGAAAGTAGACAGAGTCGCCCTTCACACGAAAAGCAACATCCTCACCGTCCTCGTCAAGCCAAATGCCCTGCAGGTTCTTTTTTGCCGTTAAGTCCTCCGTAGGTTGCGCCGGCTTATCGTGCCGGTTTCCGCATGAACCAGCCATGGCGGCAAGCAACAAAACGAATAATGTTTTAGCTATATTATTATACATACTTATTACATGTTAATCTGCGCTGAAATTCAGCCATAACGTCTGCAAAGATAGTATATTTCAGATTAAAACCAAAACAATAAGCAGATTTTAATCTTTTCTATTCAATTTTTAATTATTTATATCAGAGTTATAATTAAAATTTAGTAAATTTGCAGAAATGAGAGATTTGGAGAAACATATAGCAAGGTTACTGTTGGACAATGATTGCGTCATTGTCCCAGGTTTTGGTGGGTTTATGGCTCACAGCATACCTGCAAAATACGACGAAGACACATGTCTCTTCACTCCCCCGATACGTATTGTAGGCTTCAATCCGCAGTTGACTATGAACGATTCGCTTCTCGCTCAGGAATATGTCAACACATACGACATCAGTTTCCCCAAAGCGCTGAAGCAAATCGCTACAGATGTAGAGAGTCTGAAGCGTCGCATTGACGAAGAACGCATCTACGAGCTATTAGGAATCGGCAAATTCATTATCAACGACGATTCCTTATTGACGTTCGTACCCGAAGAAACGGGAGTCATTACGCCCGCGCTCTACGGTCTTGATGCCATCACCGTTAAACCTATGGAGAAAGGTGTAGAACAAAAGAAGCAGGCTACAATATCGAAAGAAGCAACCGACAAGACAGACGACAAGGAAACGGCATCGTCAGAGACGCTGTCCGTAGAGATTCCTCTGCGCTACATAAAGCATATAGCAGCAGCATGCATCGCCATCGTATTCATGCTTACGATGCCTGCCAAGTTGGGCGATTCGAGCAAGCCGAATATCAACCAAAGCGCAATTAGCGCCAACTGGTTCTACGAGATTATGCCTAAGGACATAACAAGCGGCAAGCCCGACAAGCTGAGTGGAATAATCGAAGCGAAATATTTAACAAACGCTGAAGCCAATGAGGCAAACGCAACTGATAGCAAGCAAGTTGCAGAAACCAACGACGAAGCAAACAACAAAATAGAAAGCAAAGCTAACGAAACTTATTTCAGCATCGTGTTGGCAAGCCGTGTGGCTAAGAAGAATGCGGAAGACTACGTAAGCAGACTTCATAAGAAAGGGCTTAAGGAAGCCGCTGTCTACACCGACAGCAATGGTCATACTAAGGTAATTTACCGAAAATTCAGCACAAGAGAGGAAGCCAACAAGGCGCGTAACACTCTGACAAACGATGTTGAATTTGAAGGATGTTGGATAACAGAAATTAAATAAATGAAAAGAGTAAGATGCCCTAAATGTGATAACTTCATCACATTCGACGAGAAGAAATACACCGAAGGCCAGTCGCTGGTGTTCCAGTGCCCCGATTGCGGCAAGCAGTTCGGCATACGCATAGGCGTATCCAAGCTGCGCAACACACAGAAAGAGGACGTTCCTGAAGAGAACGTCGAGGACAGCGAGTGCGGCTACATCACCGTCATAGAGAACGTGTTCCACTACAAGCAGGTAATTCCGCTGCACATGGGTGTGAACGTTATCGGACGATACATGAAGAACAGCGGCGTGAATTGTGCCATAGAGACTAACGACCCGAGCATCGATATAAACCATTGCTCCATCACAGTTAGCCGCGACAAGAAAGGCAACCTGAAATACGTTCTGAAGGACGGTCCGAGCTACACCGGCACATTCGTAGACAATGTGATTCTCGGCGACCGCGAGCAACGTGTGATTGAAGACGGAACGCTGTTCACAATCGGCGCAACAAGCATCATACTGCACACAGACAACATTAAGGGATAAGCAGACAAGAAGCGGCTTTACATATTATATAAAGCACATATACCTATACATTGCTGTCCGACAAGACTCAAAAGAACATAAACAGAAAGCCCGAAGCCCTACAAAATAGGACTTCGGGCTTTCTTTAGTTACTACGCAAAGGAGACATTATTACCACGCTGCGAAAACACGATTACCACGCTTCGGCTATATTGTTACCTCATAGCGGTAATATCGTTACCAGACTATGGTAAACCTACAACTCTTGATAATCTCCAGCAAACGAACAAGACTATTACAGTCGGCGCTTAGACAGATTGGCCATCATAACCGCACTCAGACCTGCCGTCTCTGTGCGCAAACGGCTTCTGCCGAGCGATATCGACTCGTAGCCGTGATCCATGGCAAGCTTCACTTCGTCGATAGAGAAGTCGCCCTCAGGACCTACAAGCACCGTGACGGGCGTTTCGGCGTCAATCGTAGCGAGTACGTCAAACAAGTCCTTGCGATCTACTTCAGCATAACAATGAGCAATAAACTTACGGCCCTCGCGCTCTTTCGTAATGAAGTCCTTGAAACTACACATCTCGTTTACGACCGGCTTGCATGCCTTGTGGCTCTGCTTCATCGCCGAAACAACGATTCGCTCTACCCTATCCGTGCGCAACATCTTGCGTTCAGAGAATTTGCAATCGAGGAAACTTATCTCATCAAAGCCAATCTCCGTAGCCTTCTCAGCCATCCATTCTATACGATCCATCATCTTTGTGGGCGCAATGGCAAGAGAGATACTGCCACGCCATTCGCGCTCATACGGCAGCGTTTCAAGGATGTTGTACAAGCAATGCTTGCCCGAAGCCACACTCACCTCGGCATCAAACAATCCACCTTCGCCGTCTACAAGCACCATGCGGTCGCCACTTTGGAGGCGAAGCACCTTCACGGCGTGCTTCGCTTCCTCTTCGGGCAGTTCGCCAACGGTAGCGGCGTTGGGAACGTAAAAATATCTGATTTCTTTCATTTCTTAAGCCTTAACCTCTTTCTTTGTTCTGAACATAACAAGGAACAGCAGAGCAACGACAAGAGCATAACCAGCGAAGATAAACCAGCATGTCTGCCAGTCGCCAAGCAGATAGCCGTCCTCAGTCCATTGACAATAGTGGTTGATAATCTGTCCGGCAAGCAATGTGCCGATTGTTGCGCCCAAACCGTTTGTCATAAGCATAAACAAACCCTGCGCAGAAGCCTTGACACTCTCGTCGCACTCTGCATTCACGAACAGGCCGCCAGAAACGTTGAAGAAGTCGAACGCTACGCCGTACACAACGCACGACAGCACGAAGAGCAGCACGCCTGGCATCATCGGGTTGCCCAGTCCGAAGAATCCGAAACGGAGTACCCATGCGAACATGGCGATGAGCATAACCATCTTTATGCCATAACGGCGCAGGAAGAACGGAATGAGAAGAATGCACAACGCCTCAGCCACCTGACTTATCGAGACAAGCAGCGTAGCATTGTTGGCTGCGAAAGAGTCTGCCATCTCTGGTATACCCTTAAAACTTGTGATGAACGGTGTTGCATATCCGTTTGTAACCTGCAGCGACATACCGAGCAAGCCCGAGAAAATAAAGAACAAAGCCATGCGCTTTGTCTTGAACAGCTTGAACGCATCAAGACCGAACGACTCGGCAAGCGTCTGAGCCTTCTTCGGCTGGAGCTTGCACTGCGGCAGAGTCATGCAATAAACGAAAAGCACGAAGCTCAGAACACCGGAAACAAGGAACTGAAGGTGGGTGTACTGGAACTTATTGGCATTGTCGGCAAGTGTCAGACCAAATGAACCGCCGTCCACGACGGCACAATTCACGAACCACATCGTTGCGATGAAACCGACAGTTCCGAATACGCGGATAGGCGGAAAGTCCTTAACGGTGTCAAGGTTATGGTTTGTAAGAATAGCGAACGCGGCGGTGTTCGACAACGCAAGCGTAGGCATATAGAAAGCCACACTAAGTGTGTACAATGTCATGAAGATTGTTTTGTCGGGAGTGGCGCTGTTCATGCCCATCATAAAAAGGCTCACCATGAACACACCCGCGATGAGATGGCAATAGCCAAGCAGACGTTGCGGCTGGATAAGTCGGTCGGCTACGATGCCCATCAACGTAGGCATGAAGATTGACACAATACCCTGTATAGCATAAAACCAAGAAATCTCGGCACCCATACCGGCTCTGCCAAGATAATTACCCATAGAAGTGAGGTAAGCTCCCCACACGGCGAACTCCAAGAAGTTCATCAATGCCAAACGCACTTTAATATTCATAATTGTAATAGTTTTTTGTTTCCGATTAAGAGGTTAACAGCATATTTGCAGCCGTTTTGATTCCTGCAAAGTTACAATCTTTTTTAAAAATACGGCAACAAAGACGGGCAAAATACACGCTTTCATTCGGCTTTATAGCGTCCAAATCACAAAACTTTACAAACTATCTGATAAGCCTCGCAATAAAAGCAAGTTTTACGCGTTAATATTTTGACATATCAATATAAATTCGTATCTTTGCAAGGTTTTTGTAACATTTACGAAAGCAGACATTCACTTTTATTACGCGTAAGAAAGTTTAGGTATATAAGATGAGACAACTTAAAATTCAAAAAAGTATTACGAACCGTTCCAGTGAAGCACTCGACAAGTACCTTGTCGAAATCGGTCGTGCTCCGCTGATAACCATTGATGAAGAGATTGAGCTTGCGCAAAAGATCAAGAAAGGCGGTCCGGAGGGCGAACGCGCTAAGGACAAGCTTGTGACAGCCAATCTGCGATTTGTGGTATCTGTTGCCAAACAATACCAGCATCAGGGACTCACCCTTACAGACCTTATCGACGAAGGCAATATCGGTCTGATCAAAGCTGCTCAGAAGTTTGACGAGACTCGCGGTTTCAAATTCATCTCATACGCCGTATGGTGGATCCGCCAGAGCATCCTTCAGGCTATTGCTGAGCAGAGCCGCATCGTGCGCCTGCCGCTCAACCAGGTTGGTTCGTTGAACAAGATCAACCACGAGATTAACAAGTTTGAGCAGGAAAACCAGCGCCACCCGTCAGTTTCGGAGCTTTCAGACGCTACAAACATCGACGAGGAGAAGATCGGACAGAGCCTCATGGCAGACGGTCACCACGTAAGTATCGACGCTCCGTTCCAGGACGGCGAAGACAACTGTATGCTCGACGTAATGCCGAGTGGCGAAGACAGCCGCACCGACCGCCAAGTAGACCACGAGTCTATGGCATTGGAACTGAATTCGGTGCTCAACAAGGTGCTCAAAGACCGCGAAATCACTATCATCCGCGAGTGCTTCGGCATCGGTTGCCACGAGAAGGGTCTTGAGGAAATCGGCGATCAGCTCGGACTGACACGCGAGCGTGTACGTCAGATTCGCGAGAAGAGCATTGCGAAGCTCCGCGACAGCGGCAACGCAAAGATTCTCATGAAATATTTAGGTTAGGCTAAATTTTAATTGTTCAGTAAGTGGCGAACAGTTAGCTTCCGAACTGGTTGTCACTTATAAAAGTGCCCTCGAAAAAAGCAACAGCTTTATTTCGGGGGCACTTATCTTTTATTATATATTGAGTTGTTAACTGCCAACATTATTTTGGGGCATGTTAACGGCTACCTTTCCGCAACGACATCAAGTATCAGCTTCACCTCAAAGTCTTTCACTCCATTCTTGGCAAGCGTATCCCAATCGTTAGCAAACTCCTTCTCCAACACCTCGCATGCGTCCGCAGCGTTGTTCAAATCAGCGAAGCGCTTGAAGCATTGCGTTGCCTCCGCTGTCTTAGACAGAACAAACTTGGCATAGCCGCAATTAAGCCAGTCGGTATCTGCGACCTTGTCGGACTTCACTATCCAATCGTAGACACGTTCTGCGTCATCGGGCTTACAGTCTACAAGATAGCCCCATGCAATGATGCGCTTAACATCAACATCGTTGCCGTTTTCATAATCCAAGCGGAACAAGTCGGCAAGTCCGTCCTTCACATTGCCGCTATTTACGAGTGCAAGACTATGACATAATATATAGCGACGATTAGACGGATCAGCAGCCAATAGCTTCTTGTAACATTCTGCAGCATCAGCATAACGCCTCAAAGCGAACAACGTATCGGCAAGACCATTCTGCACACGCAGCGCATCATAACCCTTCGCCTGCAGCTCATTGAACAAGCCGTAAGCATCCTCTATCCTACCAAGTCGCAGATAGGTTAAAGCGCAAAGAAGTTTCTCATCATCAGTTGCAATACCTTTAGCGACAAGGCGCGAAAACAACTTTTCTACATCCTCATACTTCTTCGACTTAAACAAGTGGCGCTCAACAACTAACAGTTCTTCATGCAACAAACCATCGAACAACTCGTTACCTATAAAGAAAGCCGCTATTTCGTCGTTTTTACATTCAAACGGATTCGCAAAATCCTTGCGTTCAGAGTGCAACTTGAAGAAACGATACAAGTCTTGCAGATACATTCTACGTATATAGGCAGCCGACTCCGTATTCACATCGACCGCACTATCTGCAATGCCTTTGCCAGAAGCAACAACCTCTTTTACGCTTGCCGGCAACTTGTCTATAACCGATGCCAGAGCAAACACAAAAGAATACTTGTCAGAGTCGCAGAACGGACCTTGAGCAATAGCCTTACGTATAATATCTCCGTTCTCGCCTTTCAAGACAGACGCCACATCGGGATTGTCGAAAGAGAACGGAGCAAACCAATTGCTGAGTTGATAGAAGAAAGAGAAACGCTTCATGTGCGAGAAACCACCGAAGTAGATGTCGCTACCAGAATCCTTCATAGCCATCATCTTCTTCATCTTATCCTCCATTTCTGCCATATTCTTGTCAACGGAATCAGAATCGAGTATGTCGTTAAGCGAATCTTCATCGCTCTCGACAATACCGTCACGCGTCATCTTGAACTTGTTGTTCTTTATCAGCGTAGGCATTATGTCGCGCTGTATCTCCGCATTGTCTTCTTCGGTCTGCATACACAAGAATAACTGCAACTGAAGCTCGCCTATCTCACGACGTGCATCTGTAGACTGGCACAAAGACTTGACGGATTCTGTTATCTCAGGATAAAGCGACGTCTCGCCATGAGGCAACGTAAGCATAGCACCAACCAATGCACGCTGCTTTACGCTTTCTACTGTCGAGTTCGCATAAACATGTACAAGAACGAGCCACTTGTTTACATCAAACACATTAAGCAACGCCATTGTCAGAGCGCTTAAAATAAGCGACACATCATCCTGGTCAACCGTAGGCGAAACAAGCAGTTCGCTATAGAAGCGCTTGTTGTCTTCACTCCACTGGTTAGAAACAAGCAGAACGCTGAACAGTTCGTCCATATAGCGCTGATGTATCGCGTTAATACGAGCAACTGAGGTATTCGGCATATCGCCAAGCGTGAGAGAAGCCATCGCCGTCTCCTGCACATAATTCTCTAACGACTTGCCAACCGACTCGTCACTCGCATCAAAACGCTTTGTAACATTAGCACATCTGATAAAAGGCAGACGCTTCTTAACGATAGACGCCAAGCGCACATTGGAATACAAGCGGAATGTGCGGCGAAGCAAGTGGTTGTATACAATTTCGCCTTGAGGGTCGCGCATATTGTGAGCAAGACAACCGCACATTATGCGATAGTCGTTATCTATCTCCTCAACCTCAGACATGTATTCAGTCAAAGAAAGATCTGTCATGCGCTTCTTTAATAGACGCAACGCTTCGCCGACATTATGATGTATAAGTATTGAGTCTTTTATGGTTGGATTTGCCATAGCTTTTACTTTTTGCTTGTGGAAGTAAGGTCGATGTCCTGCTGACGGGGCTTCTCAATATGATTGAACTTCAACTTAGGCAAGGCAGATATTGTACGATCGTCTACCTTATAATATTTACGAAGCACATCTGCATACCTGCCCATACCATTAGCATTGAGCGAGTCGCAAGCCATATTGTATGCCTTGGTGAAAGCAGCGAGTTGTTTTCTGCGTCTTGCATCTGCCGTACGGTCTTTGCGTACAGCTATCACTCCCAAACGTTTGTTAACATCTCTACTGTCTATAACGACATTATTTCCAGCCAAACGTGCAGTAGTAGCTAAAGGCTCTGCAAGCCAAACTGCATCCATCTCATTATTAAGCAGCATGCGCAAGCGGATGTTTACATCATTGACTTGAATGCGAAACGCCATAGACGAGAGCTTTGCGCCCGCAAGAACACGATCGCAAAGATAGTCGGTAGCCGAATAGCGAGTCATGGCTATCATCTTATCGCCGAACTGATTGACACGCTTCAGGCGACTCTTGCGACTGGCAATAAGCTGCCAATAAGCGCCGGTTTTAGATAGATAATCAAGTGAAGTGCCGCCAGCTGTCATACGCTTTGCACGCACAATATCGGTAACGATGCCTTCTACAGAACCGCCAACGAAAGCTGTATCGCAATCCATTTGGGCAGTAAAGCAACGCAAACGCACATCAACACCAAGAGTGTCGAACATACGGTGCTCTTTAGCAAGGAACAACGGCATACAATCCGCCGTAGGAAGTACGGCAAACTTCAACGCTAACGAGTCTTCACGATGCAGACGCTGGCGTTCGGCACTGGTCAAACGTTCTTTCTCCTCGATAGAGTTGCCGCACGAAACGGCAAATATGGCTAAAAGTATATAAATCACAATATGTTTCATGTGGCAAAAGTAGCAATAAATTTTGACACAACGAAAAATATTGTTACTTTTGTCGGTAATAAGGCGTGGCGATAAATGCCACGACAAATATATAAGACAATCATTATTATGGCAAAGACCAAAACAGCATATGTTTGCAGCAACTGCGGGCAGGAATCAACGAAATGGATCGGCAAATGCCCTAACTGCGGAGAATGGAACACATTCAAGGAGATACGTCTCGGCGCAAGCCAACCTGGCGGCAATGCGGACGGACTATTCCGCCACAGCAATGCTACATCCGGCAAAAGCAGTCCGATTAAGCTTTCGGACATCCCGACGCAAGACGATCCACGAATCGACATGCACGACGACGAGCTGAACCGCGTGCTTGGCGGCGGACTCGTTGCGGGAAGCATCGTGCTGCTTGGTGGCGAACCTGGTATAGGCAAAAGTACGTTGACACTTCAAACCATACTCAATATCCCCGACCGAAAGATTTTGTATGTCAGCGGCGAGGAAAGCGCACACCAGTTAAAGATGCGCGCCGAGCGCCTACTTGGAGGAATGTCTAACGCAACAACTGCAGCTGTCGACAACATTAATATATTGTGCGAGACATCGCTACAGAAGATATTTGAGTTTGCGAACGAACTCGCTCCGGAGCTGCTCGTAATCGACTCTATACAGACAATCGCGACTGACGAGGTGGAAAGCAGTCCGGGCAGCATCACGCAGGTGCGTGAATGCGCCGCTTCGCTACTCCGTTTTGCAAAGACTACGGGCACGCCGGTTATACTCATCGGACATATAAATAAGGAAGGAACACTTGCAGGTCCGAAGATTCTGGAGCATATTGTGGACACAGTGATACAATTTGAGGGCGACCAGCACTATATGTACCGCATCTTGCGATCGATAAAGAACCGTTTCGGAAGCACTTCCGAACTCGGTATCTACGAAATGCAGCAAACCGGCTTGCGCCAAGTAAGCAACCCTTCAGAACTACTGCTGTCGCAAGACCACGAAGGACTGTCGGGAGTGGCTATCAGTTCGGCAATAGAGGGCGTACGCCCTTTCCTCGTAGAGACTCAGGCTCTCGTTTCGTCAGCAGCATACGGCACGCCACAGCGTTCGGCTACAGGGTTTGACCAGCGCCGTCTGAACATGTTGCTCGCAGTTCTTGAAAAGCGTGTAGGTTTCAAACTGACACAGAAGGACGTTTTCGTGAATATAGCCGGCGGACTCCGCGTAACCGACCTTGCCATGGACTTGAGCGTCATAGCAGCCGTATTGTCAAGCAACGTAGATACGGCAATAGAAGCCGGATGGTGCATGGCAGGCGAAGTAGGACTAAGCGGCGAAGTACGCCCTATCAACCGCATTGAGCAGCGAATCGGCGAAGCAGAAAAGCTCGGCTTCACAGATATAATACTACCACTACACAACGTACAGAGCATCGATGCACGCAAGTACAAAATCAACATTCATCCAGTTAGAAAGGTTGAAGAAGCGCTTAGAGCTTTGTTCGGATAACGTTAAAGAAAACATTAAGGCTTAAGACGGATAGCATTGACTATCATAAGGTTAAGAATTTATATTACATACAACATTAAAAGAAAGAGAATATGAAAAACTCAGTAATAATCGTGAGTGGCGGAATGGATTCCATCACCCTACTCTACGACCACAAAGATGAGATTGCGCTCGGCATTTCGTTCGACTACGGTAGCAATCACAACGCACGAGAGATACCGTTTGCCAAGATGCACTGCGAGAGACTCGGCATCAAACACATTACAATAAACCTCGACTTCATGCACCAGTATTTCAAGTCGAGCCTGCTTGATGGTGCGGAGGCCATCCCCGAAGGACATTATGCTGACGATAACATGAAGTCGACGGTTGTGCCGTTCCGCAACGGCATTATGCTTTCCATAGCCATCGGCATAGCAGAGAGCAACAATCTCGACCAAGTGTTTATTGCCAATCATGGTGGCGACCACACCATCTATCCCGATTGCCGCCCCGAGTTCATAAACGCCATAGACGCAGCTGCTACGGCAGGCACCTATAATAATGTAAAAGTAGTTGCGCCATACACCAAGATTACCAAAAGCGACATTGCACGCATAGGCAAAAAGCTCGGCATCGACTACACCGAGACATGGAGCTGCTACAAAGGCGGCGAAGTGCATTGCGGCAAATGCGGCACCTGCGTAGAACGCAAGGAAGCTCTCGCAGAAGCCGGAATAGAGGATAAAACAATATACGAATAAGTAAATTTAACTGCAAACTTGCAAAATATCTATATATTTTTAGTAAATTTGCGGTCAAATACAGGCATTTAGCTTAAAAACAGAAATATTTCTAACTTTTAATAAACATTTTAAGAAAATGAAAATCGCAGATTTTAACTTTGCCGGCAAGAAGGCAATTGTACGCGTAGACTTCAATGTACCATTGGACGAGAATGGAAAAGTAACAGACGATACCCGTATCCGCGGCGCTCTTCCTACACTTAAGAAGGTGCTTGCAGACGGCGGCGCTCTCATCATGATGTCTCACATGGGCAAGCCGAAGGGCAAGGTTAACGAGAAGCTCTCTTTGAGCCAGATTGTTCCTAACGTATCTGCTGCTCTCGGTGTAGAGGTTAAGTTCGCTAAGGATTGCGGCAACGCTTCTGAAGAGGCTGCAGCTTTGAAGCCGGGCGAGGCACTTCTTCTTGAGAACCTCCGCTTCTATCCGGAGGAGGAAGGCAAGCCGGTAGGCGTAGAGAAGGGCACACCTGAGTACGACGCAGCAAAGAAGGAGATGAAGGTTCGCCAGCAGGAGTTCGCTAAGAAGCTCGCTTCTTACGCAGACTGCTACGTAATGGACGCATTCGGTACAGCTCACCGCAAGCACGCTTCTACAGCCGTTATCGATGAGTACTTCGACAAGGATCACAAGATGCTCGGCTACCTCATGGAGAAAGAGGTACATGCTGTTGACGCAGTTCTCGGCAACATCAAGCGCCCGTTCACAGCTATCATGGGTGGCTCTAAGGTTTCTACAAAGATCGGTATCATCGAGAACCTCCTCACAAAGGTTGACAACCTCATCCTCTGCGGTGGTATGACATACACATTCGCCAAGGCTCAGGGCGGCCACATAGGTCTCTCTATCTGCGAGGACGACAAGCTGGACGTAGCTCTCGACGTTATAAAGAAGGCTAAGGAGAACGGTGTAAACCTCGTTCTCGGCACAGACTCGGTATGCGGCGACGCATTCAAGAACGACTGCAACACACAGGTTTGCCCGTCAGGCGCAATTCCTGAGGGTTGGGAAGGTATGGACGCAGGTCCTGAGACACGCAAGCTGTTCGCTAACGCTATCAAGGGCGCTAAGACTATCCTCTGGAACGGTCCTGCAGGCGTATTCGAGTTCGACAACTTCGCTGGTGGCTCAAAGGCTATCGCTGAGGCTATCGCTGAGGCAACTAAGGAAGGCGCATTCTCACTCATCGGTGGTGGCGACTCTGTAGCTTGCATCAACAAGTTCGGCTTGGCTGACCAGGTTTCTTACATCTCTACTGGTGGTGGCGCTCTTCTCGAGGCTATCGAGGGAAAGGTACTCCCGGGCGTAGCTGCTATCGAGGCATAAGCTATTTAGCTTCAAAGTAGACAAAATATAATATGGCTGCAAACTATATACATTAATATATATATGGTTTGCAGCCTTTTTCATTCATCACTCGATGCTATTGGATAGCTTTTTATTAAATAAAGTTAAGATTCAGATATTAGAAGTACTTCGCATACTTTATTTAAGATAAAATCAGTACCTTTGCACTCGCAATTTTGCAAAAGTAATATTTATTTTAATTTTTAACACAATGAATCGATACGAAACCGTTTTCATTTTGACTCCCGTTTTGTCTGATGAACAGATGAAGGAAACGGTCGCTAAGTTCAAGAAGCTCCTCACTGACAATGGTGCAGAGATTGTGAACGAAGAGGCTTGGGGACTCAAGAAGATGGCTTATGCTATTCAGAAGAAGTCTACAGGATTCTATTGCCTGTTGGAGTTCAAGGCTGAGCCGACAATTATCAAGACTCTCGAGACTGGCTATCGCCGCGACGAGAAAGTTATTCGTTACATCACTGTTAAGCTCGACAAGTATGCAGCTCAGTATGCTGAGAAGCGAGTTAACAAGTTCAAAAAAGAGGAGGCTTAAAACATGGCAGCAGTAGAATCAGAAATTCGCTATTTGACTCCACCTTCAGTGGACACACGCAAGAAGAAGTATTGCCGTTTCAAGAAGAGCGGTATCAAGTACATCGACTACAAGGATCCTGAGTTCCTCAAGAAGTTCTTGAACGAGCAGGGCAAGATCCTTCCGCGTCGTATCACAGGTACATCTTTGAAGTATCAGCGTCGCGTAGCACAGGCTGTTAAGCGTGCTCGCCAGATTGCGTTGCTTCCTTACGTAACCGATTTGATGAAATAAATTAAGGAGGAATAGCAATTATGGAGATTATACTTAAGGAAGATATTATCGGCTTGGGTTACAAGAACGATATCGTAAACGTAAAGAATGGTTATGGTCGTAACTACCTGATCCCGCAGGGTAAGGGTGTTATCGCTTCAGAATCAGCAAAGAAGGTTCTCGCTGAGAACTTGAAGCAGCAGGCTCACAAGCTCGCTGTCCTCAAGGCTGAGGCTGAGAAGAAGGCAGAGGCTCTCAATGGCGTTGAGCTCGTTATCGAGGCTAAGGTTAGCGCTACTGGTGCTACTTACGGCTCTGTAAACGCAAACATCGTTGCTGAGGAACTTCAGAAGAAGGGCTTTGAGATTGATCGCAAGATCATCACAATGCGCGACATCAAGACTGTTGGCGACTTCGAGGCTACTATCCACTTCCACAAGGAGGTTGAGGTTAAGCTCCCGGTTAAGGTCGTAGCAGAGAACGCTGTAGTTGAGGCTCCGGTTGAAGAAGCAAAGGCTGAGGCAACTGAAGAGAACGCAGCTGAGTAATTCGATTTACAGATTACAACATAAAATTGAAGGTAGAATGTTTCGACATTCTACCTTTAATCGTTTTATAGGTTTATTTTTATCGTCTCGCCCTCAAAAAATAAAGCATTGCGCCAACACAATTAATTGACACAATGCCGCATTATTTCGCTTCCGCCCAATACCGGTTTAATATTGACGCAACGCAGAAAGCAATTCGTTATTCTCAGGCTTCGAACCGATGGTTATGCGCAAGCAATTCCCACACAACGGCATATCGGAACAATCCTTTACCATTATTCCCCTATCCGACAGATATTTATATACAGCTTGCGCATTCTCAAACTTTACAAGCAAGAAGTTTGTTTCTGACGGATAGACACGTTTGCAAATAGGCAAGTCCATGAAAGCAGAAACCATACGCTGGCGCTCGAGAATGATTGTGCGCACGCGCTTTTCAGCTTCAAATGTGTCTCTGAATTCTTCTATGGCAACCTTCTGCGACAATGAGTTCAAAGCAAAAGGCGCCGCTACCCTATTCAATATGCCAACAATGTCACGACTCGCATAAAGCATAGCCACCGAAATGGCAGCACACCCCCAAGAATTGTCCATCGTGTTCATCACAACAAGGTTTTCATACTTTGCAAGTCGAGAGCGCCAAGAAGCCCGGTTACTGAAGTCTACATACGATTCATCCAAAACAACGATTCCATCGAACATCTCCAGCAGCATAATCACTTCAGAAGGATTGGCTGCAGCACCGGTTGGAGAGTTCGGCGAACAGATCCAAATAAGCTTTGTGTGCTCATCACATTGCTCAAGAACACGCTCCGCATTCAACTGGAAGTTATCGGCGAGCAAAACACGACGATTCTCCACATCGTTCAACTGCGCTAAAGCACCATATATATAATATGTAGGCTCAACAGTGATAACATTGTCAACACCAGGCGTACAAAAGCAACGATACATTGCGTCGACAAGCGCATGGCGTCCATTTGCCACAAACACATTACCCACACCAACATTCTTCACCTTAGCAATCGATGCCTTCAGCACATTCAACAAAGCATCCGGATAACGGTTATAAGGCGAATTATATGGGTTTTCGTCTCTGTCGAGCCATATACACGACTCAGAACGTCGAGCACCTTCATATTTAAAATCCTGCAAAGTCATGTTCAAGATGTTCGTACGCACCAATTCCTCTAATGGTTTCATAAATAATAATTCGAAAAGTTCAACTCTAAATATTAATACACAAAAGTAAGTTATTTTTAGGTATTATGCAAGATTTATTGTACTTTTGTAGGCTCTTGAGAACAAGTTTATATGCATACAAAATCAATCCTCACACTCCTACTCATAATAGCACTCGGAGCTTGCACAGAGAAACAACAATCTACGCAAACTCCTTGGGGCGACACATTCGGAACAGACACCACTACATCGCAGACATTCTCGCTCAGAGACATTCAAGAAAGCGGTGAAATGGTCGTTTTAACTATAAGTGGACCAGACACTTATTACGAATATAGAGGAAAACAATTAGGCACGCAGTATCTTATGTGTGAGAAATTTGCACAGAAAATAGGCGTGTCTCTACGCGTTGACATTTGCAGAAGCATCGATGAAATGGTCAAAAAATTCAAATCTGGAGATGCAGATATGATTGTATACCCTATTCCGACCTCCACAAAAGGTATAATACCGTGCGGATACAGCACAGACCAAGGCAAACTCTCCTGGGCTGTAAGAGACGGCAATACAGAATTAGCAGACAGCATCAAGAACTGGTACAAGCCAGAGATTGCAGCAAATGTAAAACGTGAGGAAAGAGAGTTGTTCTCAACACAAAGCATCCACAGACATGTGTATGCCCCAATGCTGAACACACAAGCAGGCATCATCTCCAACTACGACCACCTTTTTAAGCGCTACGCCCCTATCGCAAGATGGGACTGGCGACTGCTTGCTGCCCAATGTTATCAAGAATCATGCTTCGACCCTAAGGCGTATTCTTGGGCTGGCGCAAAGGGATTGATGCAGATTATGCCAGAAACTGCAAGACATCTCGGATTAGCAGAGAGTGAAGTATGCGAACCGGAGCAAAACATCTATGCAGCAGTGCGTTACATAAACGAGTTAAATTCACACTTTACGGATATAAGAAACCCGGAAGAACGCAAATTCTTTGTACTTGCAAGCTACAACGGCGGATTCTTTCATATCCGTGACGCTATGGCATTGACTAAAAAGAACGGCAAGAATCCACACAAATGGATACATGTAGCTGAATACGTACTAAAGCTCAGCACACCAGAATGCTATAACGACCCCGTAGTCAAATACGGATATATGCGTGGTAGCGAGACTGCCAACTACGTTAGTGCCATATATAGCCGCTGGCAGAAGTATCGAGGCGTCAGAAATGCATCGTCATTAGCCCCAACCGATGATGCCCCAACCGTTTATGAGCCACACAAAGCAAGCAAGAAACACCGTTTCAAGCTCAAGAATGTTAAAGATAATTAATAATTAAAACACATATAATATATAATTGTATCGTTACGGAAAAATATGCGTACCTTTGCAACTCGATTTAATAATTCACATAAAGTCTAACTTTATTAATTTTCAATTTTTACTAATTTTATGTCAAATTTAAAGAACGTACAGCCATTGGCAGACTTCAACTGGGACGAGTTTGAGAATGGAAGTAGCTTGAACGTAAGCAAGCAGGAGCTTGAGAAGGCTTATGACGAAACACTTAACAAGGTATCTGAGCACCAGGTAGTTGAGGGTACTGTAATCTCTATCGACAAGAAAGAGGTTATCGTAAACATCGGTTACAAGAGCGACGGTATCATCCCTGCATCTGAATTCCGTTACAACCCGGAGCTGAAGGTAGGCGACAAGGTTGAGGTTTATGTAGAGAACCAGGAGGACCGCAAGGGTCAGCTCGTACTCTCTCACAAGAAGGCTCGTCTTAGCAAGAGCTGGGAGCGTGTTAACGCAGCTCTTGAGAACGAAGAAGTTATCCAGGGTTACATCAAGTGCCGCACTAAGGGTGGCATGATCGTTGATGTATTCGGAATTGAGGCATTCCTCCCGGGAAGCCAGATTGACGTTCACCCAATACGCGACTACGACGTATTCGTAGGCAAGACAATGGAGTTCAAGGTTGTTAAGATCAACCAGGAGTTCCGCAACGTAGTTGTTTCTCACAAGGCTCTCATCGAGGCTGAGTTGGAAGCACAGAAGAAGGAGATCATCGGCAAGCTCGAGAAGGGTCAGATCCTCGAGGGTACAGTTAAGAACATCACATCTTACGGTGTATTCGTTGACCTCGGTGGTGTTGACGGTCTCATCCACATCACAGACCTCTCTTGGGGCCGCGTAAGCGATCCGCACGAGGTTGTAGCACTCGACCAGAAGATTAATGTTGTTATTCTCGACTTCGATGACGAGAAGAAGCGTATCGCTCTCGGTCTGAAGCAGCTCACTCCGCACCCATGGGATGCTCTTGACGAGAACCTCAAGGTAGGTGACCACGTTAAGGGTAAGGTAGTTGTTATCGCTGATTACGGCGCATTCGTAGAGATCGCTCCGGGCGTTGAGGGTCTTATCCACGTTTCAGAGATGAGCTGGAGTCAGCACCTCCGTTCAGCACAGGAGTTCCTCCACGTAGGCGACGAGGTAGAGGCAGTTATCCTCACACTCGACCGCGCAGAGCGCAAGATGTCTCTCGGCATCAAGCAGCTCAAGGAAGATCCGTGGGAGGCAATCGAGGTTAAGTACCCGGTAGGCAGCAAGCACACAGCTAAGGTTCGCAACTTCACTAACTTCGGTATCTTCGTAGAGCTCGAGGAAGGTGTTGATGGCCTTATCCACATCTCAGACCTTTCTTGGACAAAGAAGGTTAAGCATCCGTCAGAGTTCACACAGGTTGGTGCAAACATCGACGTTGTAGTTCTCGAGATCGACAAGGAGAACCGTCGTCTCAGCCTTGGTCACAAGCAGCTTGAGGAGAATCCTTGGGATACATACGAGACTATCTACACTCCGGGTTCTGTACACACAGGCAAGATTACAGAGATGATGGACAAGGGCGCTGTTATCACTCTCAACGAGGGTGGTGAGGGCTTCGCTACTCCTAAGCACCTCGTTAAGGAGGATGGCACACAGGCACAGCTTGGTGAGGAGCTCGAGTTCAAGGTAATCGAGTTTGTTAAGGAGACAAAGCGTATCATCCTCTCACATAGCCGTACATTCGAGACAGCTAAGGACGAGGTTAAGGCACCGCGCAAGCACAACACAGCTAAGAAGGAGTCTACTCCGGTTATCAACAACGTAGCTGCCAGCACAACTCTCGGCGACCTCGACGCTCTCGCAGAGCTCAAGGCAAAGATGGAGAAGGGCGAATAATCGTAACTCAAATCCATAAACATAATAAGAAGGCGACTGCTTGATGCAGTCGCCTTTTTTTTACCTTTTAAGCACACCTGCATTTTGTTAATGCGTGTTAACACATAAAAATACAGCCTTTTGTAGAGTTATATTTCAAATAAAATCAGTAACTTTGCAACATAATAATCCAAAACACTTACGTTTCTCTTCTGAAACGTAGTTTCTCAATTAATTTTTATTATGTATAGCAAAGACGAATTATCAGATAAGAATACTTCTGAATTGCAGGATATTGCAACCGGCTTGGGTCTTAATGTTCAGGACTACACCAACAACGATGAATTGGTGTATGCAATTCTTGACAGACAAGCAGAAGTTGAAGGCAACAAGAATCCTTTAGGAGGTACTAAGCGTCGCCGTACCCGTATCGTCAAGAAAGATACAGACAAAGTGTACACCGTGAACGGTTCGGAAGGAGAGAATTTCGACATAAAGAAAAACAAGACTGCAACAACCAGCAATACAGAACAGCCCAAAACAGTAGAGCCCGAAGAGGTTTCTCCAAGCGAAGAAGACATGTCACTTGAAGAACAGCTCAAGGCTATTCCGAAGCATCGCGGCCGCAAGTCGAAAAAAGAACTCGAGCTGCTGTCTGCTTTAGAAGCACGCAAGCAGCAAACACCCGCAGAAGACGCGATGGAAGAAATGGTGTCTGCAGAAGAAAATAATATTGTTGCAGACGAACCGCTCCCCTACGCTCCTACCGATGAATACACAGACAACGGCAACACGGAGAATGTTGATACAGACGATTTCATTGTAGACACCGTCAAATCTGACGATATTATTCCAGAAGAAGCATTCCATGGCGATACTCAGACAGAAGGCAAGCTCCCTGACCCAGGCTTGTTGGAGCAGTTGCAGGCAAAGATAAACGCCCACAACTCTTCTAACGAAGAAGAGCAGGAAATGCCGAACGACATGTATTGGGATGGCGACCCTGCTGACGGAACCGACTTCATTACAGTTGTAGACCTGCCTATTGAGGATCAGGGTGTTGTGCCGACATACGACATGTTTGACAACCCTACCAACAACAATATTCAGCAAGAGCAGGCTCCTACATATCAGCAGCAGGAACCCGCTGCACCACTCTTCGATTTCACAGACCTTATCACAGCCAATGGCGTTCTCGAAGTGATGCCCGACGGATATGGTTTCCTGCGTTCAAGCGACTATAACTATCTGTCATCTCCTGATGATGTGTACGTTTCTACACAGCAGATAAAGTGCTACGGACTCAAGACCGGTGATGTCATTGAATGTCATGTACGCCCGCCGCACGACGGCGAGAAGTATTTCCCGCTTACAAGCATCGACCTTATAAACGGCAGAGAGCCTATGGATGTGCGCGACCGCATTGCATTCGAGCACCTCACTCCGCTCTTCCCTGACGAGAAGTTCAATCTCTGCGGCGATAAGGCTACAACAAACCTGAGCACACGCATCGTAGACATATTCTCGCCTATCGGCAAAGGCCAGCGTGCACTCATTGTCGCACAGCCAAAGACCGGTAAGACAATCTTGATGAAGGACATTGCCAACGCCATTGCGGCAAACCATCCTGAAGCATATCTCATGATGCTTCTCATCGACGAGCGTCCTGAGGAGGTTACTGACATGGCGCGCACAGTAAATGCAGAGGTTATCGCCTCTACATTCGACGAGCCAGCAGAGCGTCACGTGAAGATTGCAGGCATTGTGCTTGAGAAAGCAAAGCGTATGGTAGAATGTGGACACGACGTAGTCATCTTCCTCGATTCTATCACTCGTCTTGCACGCGCTTACAACACCGTTTCGCCCGCATCAGGCAAGGTGCTCACCGGTGGTGTTGACGCAAATGCACTCCAGAAGCCGAAGCGCTTCTTCGGTGCGGCACGTAACATAGAAGGTGGCGGATCGCTCACAATCATCGCAACCGCACTCATTGATACCGGCTCGAAGATGGACGAAGTTATCTTCGAGGAGTTCAAGGGTACGGGCAACATGGAGTTGCAGCTCGACCGCTCACTCTCCAACAAGCGTATATTCCCAGCTGTCAACCTTGTTGCTTCAAGTACACGTCGCGACGATCTGCTTCAGGACAAGACCACACTCGACCGTATGTGGATTTTGCGCAAGTACATTGCCGACATGAACCCGATAGAGGCAATGAACACCATACACGACAGTATGAGCAAGACGCGAGACAACGAGGAATTCCTGTTATCTATGAATTCTTAAAATGGAGAAATATATTGAAATCAAGGGCGCACGTGTCAACAATCTGAAGAACGTGAGCCTAAAGATACCACGCGATAAGTTTATCGTTATTACCGGAGTCTCTGGCTCCGGTAAATCGTCGCTGGCTTTCGACACATTGTATGCCGAAGGTCAGCGACGTTATGTTGAATCGCTATCATCCTATGCCCGCCAGTATTTGGGCAGAATGTGCAAGCCGGAATGCGATTTCATTAAAGGCTTGCCCCCTGCGATAGCCATCGAACAGAAAGTAATTTCACGCAATCCGCGAAGCACCGTTGGCACAACCACCGAGATTTACGAATATCTGCGTCTGCTCTTTGCTCGCATCGGCCACACCTTCTCGCCGATTAGCGGCAACGAGGTGAAGATGCACACCGTAGAAGACGTGATAGAATGTACACGCCAATACTCCGAAGGCACAAAGTTCGCCGTACTCAGTCCGCTCACATTGGTGAAGGACCGCGACATCGCTACTCAACTTTCTTCGGAGATAATGCAAGGCTATTCGCGCATATTATACAAGAACGAGTTCGTAAGAATCGACGATTTCATCGCTGATACCGAGGCTTTGAAGACGGCAAACGTTGCAGACATATTCATTCTTATCGACCGAATGAGCGTCAGCAGCAACAAAGATGCCATCTCCCGCCTTACCGACTCTGTAGAGACCGCTTTCTACGAAGGCAACGGCAGTTGTCGCATCGTTTTCTTCCCTGCAAACATCGTTTACGACTTCTCTACAAGGTTCGAAGCCGACGGTATGACGTTCGAGAAACCAAACGACAATATGTTCTCGTTCAACTCGCCAGCTGGTGCATGCCCCGAATGTGAAGGCTACGGCAAGATTATCGGCATCGACGAGTCGCTCGTGATACCCAACTCCTCGCTTAGCGTATACGACGGTTGCGTACAATGCTGGCACGGCGAAAAGTTGGGCATGTGGATGAAGGAGTTCTGCCGACGCGCTGCAAAGGACAACTTCCCTATCTTCACGCCCTACTTCGAACTGACCGCAGCACAAAAAGGCATGCTTTGGCACGGTCTGCCGTCTGACAAGCATCTAAGCCCAAGAGAGCAAGTAAGCATCGACGCCTTCTTCCAGATGGTGAAGGAGAACCAGCATAAGATTCAGTATCGCGTGCTGCTCAGCCGCTATCGTGGCAAGACGATATGCCCGAAATGTCACGGCACACGTCTGCGCCCAGAGGCTACGTGGGTGAAAATTGGAGGCATGAGCATAACCGAACTTATAGAGAAGCCGGTAGACAACCTGAAGACATGGTTCGACAACCTCGTGCTTGAAGGCAACGAGAAGAAGATTGCCGAGAGACTGCTGCACGAGATAACCAGCCGACTGCAATTCCTGCAAGACGTAGGCTTGGGCTACCTCACGCTCAACCGCCCGTCTAACACGTTGAGCGGCGGCGAGAGCCAACGCATCAACCTCACGACAAACCTTGGAAGTTCGCTCGTAGGTTCGGTATATATCCTCGACGAGCCAAGCATCGGCCTGCACAGTCGCGATACCGACAAACTCATACACGTGCTACGCGAACTGCAGAAGCTGCACAACACCGTGATCGTTGTGGAGCACGACGAAGAGATTATGCGCGCAGCCGACTATATCATAGACGTAGGTCCAGACGCCGGTCGTCTCGGTGGCGAGATTGTGTTTGAAGGTTCGGTGAAGGAGATTCTCGACAAGTCAAACAACAATCAGTCAGACCCATCAGAAGGCAAAATGAGCCACACCGTGCGCTATCTTACCGGTCAGGACGTGATTGAAGTTCCGCAGTCGCGCCGCCCTTGGAACATGTCGGTAGACATAAAGGGCGCACGCATGAACAACTTGCGCGGCATCGACGTGAAGATTCCGCTGAACGTGATGACCGTAGTCACCGGCGTGAGCGGTTCGGGCAAGTCGTCGTTGATAAAAGGCATACTCTACCCTGCCCTAAAGCGCCATCTCAACGAAGTAGCTGACATGCCGGGCGACTACTCTTCGCTCGAAGGCGACTGGAACAAGCTGGCGCACGTAGAGTTCGTAGACCAGAATCCGATTGGCAAGAGCACACGCTCTAACCCTGCCACATACGTGAAAGCATACGACGCCATACGCCAACTCTTTGCCGACCAACCGCTCGCAAAGCAGGAGGGATTCACGGCGCAATACTTCTCGTTCAACGCCGAGGGTGGCAGATGCGAGGAGTGCAAGGGCGCAGGAGTGGTAACTGTAGAGATGCAGTTCATGGCAGACTTGGTATTGGAGTGCGACGCCTGTCACGGACGCCGCTTCAAGAAGGATATTCTCGACGTGCGTTATCATGGCAAGAACATATATGACGTACTTGAAATGACCGTTTCTGAGGCAATAGCATTCTTCACCGAACACGGCAACAACATCATCGTTACGCGTCTGAAGCCGTTGGAAGATGTCGGTCTGGGATACATCAAACTTGGACAGAACTCGTCAACGCTCTCAGGCGGTGAGAACCAGCGCGTGAAGCTCGCCTACTTCATCAGCCAGGAGCGCCAGGAGCCTACGATGTTCATCTTTGACGAGCCAACAACGGGCTTGCACTTCCACGATATCCATCGCCTGCTCGATTCGTTCAACGCCCTTATAACACGAGGACACACGGTCGTGATAATCGAGCACAACCTCGACGTGATAAAGTGCGGCGACTACGTTATCGACTTGGGACCTGAAGGTGGCGACAAGGGCGGCAATATCGTATGTTGCGGCACGCCGGAAGACATAGTGCGTTGCAAAGAGAGCCTGACGGGATATTATCTGCGCGAAAAGCTCACAAACAACAAAGTCTGAGCACAAAAACACAAACATTCTGTCAAAGGAACAGCTACACATTAGCTGAACTAATATTAGTGGACACCGAACGCGATCCGATCGGACACCGAACGCAACCCGATCGGACACCGTACGCAACCCGATCAGATTCCGAACGCAACTCGATAAGACACCGACCGCATATAGATAGTTTGCGGTCGGTGTTTTTTTATATCTACAAACTTAAAAGCGTAAACCAACTGGCAAACAAAGACACAATATATAGCCGCAAAGGAAATAAACGTTAAAAAATTACTACACCAATTGAAAAAACACAGGCAAATAGGCTTGCAAGTAAAGATTTTTATGTAAGTTTGCATACGACAAACAATAAACCTAAAGCTATGATATACGTAACCTTACCTACTACCACGGAAGAAAAGCGATTGATATACTATCTTGCAATGGAGGAATACGTTGCACGACACATGGAAAGCGACGATTATTTCTTTATGTGGCAAGTCACCCCTACCGTTATATTTGGACGTAATCAGCTCATTCAGAGCGAAGTAAACCTGGAATACTGCCGCACACATGGCATAAACACATTCCGCAGAAAAAGCGGTGGAGGCTGCGTATATGCCGACAAGAGCAACATTATGTTCTCGTACATCACGCATGACGAGAACGTGAACCTCACGTTCAGCAAATACATAGGTATGGTTGTCGAAATGCTGCGCAAGCTCGGAGTGCCGGCTACAGCAAGCGGACGCAACGACATCATGATAGGCGACCGCAAGGTGTCTGGCAATGCGTTCTACCACATCCCGGGCCGCAGCATCGTGCACGGCACTATGCTCTACGACACCAACATGCAGAACATGGTGGGCGCCATCACGCCGTCTGACGAGAAACTCGTGTCGAAGGGTATAAATAGTGTCAGACAGCACATCACGCTGCTCAAAGACCACATCGAGATGGATATTGAGGCGTTCAAAACATTCGTGAAGAACGACCTCTGCAGCAGAGAAGTAGTGCTCGACGAGGCTGCAATGGACGAGATTTCGCGCATCGAAGAGGAGTATCTCACACCCGAATTCATCTACGGCAACAACCCCAGATACAACATACAGCGCCAAGGCCGTATAGAAGGCGTGGGCGACTTTGTCGTGAACATCGAGATGAAGAACGACGTAATAAAGGATGTGGACATCAAGGGCGACTACTTCCTTGTGGGCGATATCGGACAGCAGGTGATAGCTCCACTCATCGACCAACATCTCACTAAAGAAGACCTGGAAGCAGCCCTGCCCGACCGCCTCGACGATGTAATTCTGAATATGAAGAAAGCCGACTTTGTCGGATTGCTACTAAATAAATAATGTATACGAATCAAACCTAAACACTACTAATATGGAAAAGAAAACATGTCTCTATGACAAACACGTGGCTCTCGGAGCCTTGATGCAACCGTTTGGCGGATTCATCATGCCTATCCAGTATTCGAACATTACTGACGAGCACAACGCTGTACGCCAGCATTGTGGCGTGTTCGACGTGTCGCACATGGGCGAAGTAACGGTTAAGGGTCCGGACGCAGAGCGCTACGTGAGCCATATCTTCACCAACGACGTACGTGGAGCTGAGCCTGGCAAGATTTTCTACGGCATGATGTGCTACGAGAACGGTGGCACCGTTGACGACCTCTTGGTTTACAAGATGGCTGAAAACGACTTCTTCCTCGTTATCAATGCTGCAAACATCGACAAGGATGTAGAGTGGATGAAGAGCCACTTGGAAGGTTTCGACGTAGAGTTCGAGAACCGCTCAGAATACTACGGACAGCTCGCTGTGCAGGGTCCGGAGGCAGAACAAGTAGTAGAGGAAGTGCTCGGATTGGAGTGCAAGGACCTCGTATTCTATACAACAAAGACCATCGACGTAGCAGGCGAGACAATCATCATAAGCCGCACCGGTTATACTGGTGAGGACGGATTCGAAATCTATGCTTCTCACGCTTTTATCAACGAGCAGTGGGATAAGCTCATGGCTTCGGGCCGCTGCAAGCCTTGCGGACTCGGATGCCGCGACACTCTGCGCTTCGAGGTTGGTCTGCCGCTCTACGGCGACGAGCTGTCAAGCGAGATTTCGCCGGTAATGGCTGGCTTGAGCATGTTCTGCAAGCTCGACAAGCCTGAGTTCATCGGTAAGGAGGCGCTTGCCGCACAGAAGGCTGAAGGCGTCAAGCAGAAGGTTGTGGGCATCGAGCTCAACGACCGCGCTATCCCGCGTCATGGCTACAAGGTGCTTCACGAGGGTGAAGTCATCGGCGAGGTTACAACCGGCTACCACACCATATCTTCAGACAAGTCGGTCTGCATGGCTCTCATCGACGCACGCTTCGCAAAGCTCGGCACAGAGCTTGAGGTTCAGATCAGAAAGAAGACCTTCCCGGGCGTTGTTGTAAAGAAGAAGTTCTACGACAAGCACTATAAGAAGTAATCACATAACAATTCATAGAAGGGTATGGCATCCGTGCCATACCCACGCACCCCTATCTGCACATTCTATAATACAAGAATAAAATTTAAACTAAATAACAATTAAAAAACAAATCTATTATGGCAAAAGTTATTGAAGGACTCTTCTATTCAGAGTCACACGAATATGTAAAGGTTGAAGGCGATTTCGCTTATGTAGGCATCACCGACTATGCTCAGCACGCATTGGGCAACGTGGTTTACGTTGACATGCCTGAGGTAGACGACGAGGTTGAAGCTGATGAGGACTTCGGTGCTGTAGAAAGCGTGAAGGCTGCCAGCGACCTCATCTCTCCTGTTTCGGGTACTGTGGTTGAAGTGAACGAGGCTCTCGAGGACAAGCCAGAGCTCCTCAACGAGGATGCTTTCGAGAACTGGATCATGAAGGTTCAGATGTCAGACAAGTCTGAGCTCGACGCTCTGATGGACGCTGCTGCATACGAGGAGTTGTGCAGCAAAGAGTAACTGAAGCACATCAAATCAACCATTGTCGAGCTTGAGACTCGACAATAAACCGATCAAACTATGAACTTCAATTTTTTTCCACAGACCAAGGAAGAAATAGAACAGATGCTCAAGCAGACCGGCATGAATTCGCTCGACGATCTCTATGCCGACGTGCCTGAGCAGATTCGCTTCCGTGGTGAATACGATTTGCCCGAGCCGATGAGCGAAACAGAGATTCGCTCACTGTTCGAGAAGCTCGGTGAAAAGAATCGCCGACTTACTGTGTTTGCTGGAGCAGGATGCTACGACCACTACACACCAGCTGTAGTGCCAAACATCATCTCGCGCTCAGAGTTTCTCACAAGCTACACTCCGTACCAGGCTGAGATTTCGCAGGGTACACTCCACTATATCTTCGAATACCAGAGCATGATGGCAGAACTCACCGGCATGGATGTTTCAAACGCATCTATGTACGACGGTTCTACCGCTACGGCTGAGGCTGCAATTATGGCTCTTGCTTCTACAAAGAAGACTGACACGGTGCTTGTATCGGCTTCGATAGACCCGAAGGTGCTTAATGTAGTGAAGACTTACGCTCACTTCCACGGCTTCAACGTGGAGCTTATCGCAGAAAACGACGGTGCTACCGACAAGGAGCAGATGGACGCCCGCCTCGAAAAGGGCGGCGTGGCTGGCGTAATCGTTCAGCAGCCTAACTATCATGGCATTGTTGAAGACTTCAGCGGCTTTGCCGATTCATGTCATGCACATAAGTCGTTGTTCATCGTGAACAGCGTGGCTGCCGACCTCGCATTGCTGAAGACTCCAGGCGAATGGGGTGCTGACGTAGCAATAGGCGACGGACAGTCGTTGGGCATTCCGATGGCATTCGGAGGTCCGTCGGTAGGCTATATGTGCTGCACCGAAAAGCTCATGCGCAAGATGCCGGGCCGTATCGTTGGCAAGACTGTAGACAATCGCGGACAGCGCGTGTTCGTTCTCACATTGCAGGCTCGCGAACAGCATATCCGCCGTCAGAAAGCTACATCGAACATCTGCTCTAACGAGTCGCTCATGGCTCTCTTCGTTACTATCTATATGTCTGTAATGGGCAAGGAGGGTGTGAAGGAAGCTGCGCAAATGTCATACGACGGCGCTCATTATCTGCATGACGCTTTGATTGCAACCGGTTTGTTCTCAGACAAATACGAGCGTCCGTTCTTCAATGAGTTCTGCGTTAAGTACAACGGCGATGTCGACCGCTTGCAGCAGCGTTTCATCGAGAACGGCATCTTAGGCGGTGTGAAGGTTGACGCTGACACATTGATGTTTGCCGTTACCGAAAAGCGCACGAAGGAAGAAATTGATAAACTCGTTAATATTGCAAAGGAGGAAAAGCTATGAACAATCGTCTTTATGGAAACTTGATTTTTGAGTTGTCTAAACCCGGACGCTGTGGCTATTCGCTCCCAAAGAACGAGTTCGGACACCATGAGGTGCCGGCTGAAATGCGTCGTTGCGAAGATGCTAAATTGCCAGAGTGTGACGAACTGACCGTGGTACGCCACTACACCAATCTTAGCGCAAACAACTTCGGCGTTAACAACGGCTTCTACCCTCTCGGTAGCTGTACTATGAAGTACAACCCTATCATCAATGAGGAGATAGCTGCTTTGCCGCAGTTCGCAGCATTGCACCCATTGCAGCCTGAGGACACATGTCAGGGAGCATTGCAGGTATACTATGATATGCAGAAGGCTCTCTCTGCAATAACCGGTTTGGAGGAGTTCACACTCAATCCGTTCGCAGGTGCTCATGGCGAGCTTACCGGTTTGATGGTCATCCGTGCGTATCATCAGAGCCGTGGCGACTTGAAGCGTACAAAGGTTATCGTGCCCGACTCGGCTCACGGCACAAACCCGGCTTCGGCAGCTGTCTGCGGCTTGGAGATTGTAGAAGTGAAGTCTACAGCTCAAGGCGTAGTTGACGTTAACGACCTTCGCGGTCTGCTCGACGACACCGTAGCTGCTGTGATGATGACAAACCCGAATACATTGGGACTCTTCGAGCGCGAGATACCTGAGATACAGAAACTCGTTCACGAGTGTGGCGGCTTGATGTACTACGACGGAGCTAACCTCAACCCGATGCTTGGCGTTTGCCGTCCGGGCGATATGGGCTTCGATGTTATGCACATCAACCTGCACAAAACATTCTCTACACCTCACGGCGGTGGCGGTCCTGGTTCAGGTCCGGTCGGCGTGCGTAAGGGATTGGAACAGTTCTTGCCTGTACCGAAGGTTGAGAAGGTGGGCGATCGTTATCGCATCGTAACAACAAATGGTCAGGACTTCAACGTGCATGTTGGCGAGTTCTTCGGCAACTACGCTGTTATGCTCCGCGCATACACATACATCCTCACTCTCGGCAAGGAACACATCCGCATGGTTGGTCCGCTTGCTACACTCAATGCCAACTATATCAAGGAGGCACTTAAGGATGTATACGAGTTGCCCATACCGACTGTCTGCAAGCACGAGTTCGTATTCAACGGCTTGAAGGACAAGTCAACGGGTGTGACAACAATGGACGTAGCAAAGCGTTTGCTCGACTACGGTTATCACGCTCCTACGATCTACTTCCCGTTGCTGTTCCATGAGGCAATGATGATTGAGCCGACAGAAAACGAAAGCAAGGAGACGCTCGACGAGTTCATCGCTGTTCTGCGTAAGATTGCAGAGGAAGCAAAGACAAATCCGGAAGAGGTGAAGACAGCTCCGCACAACACTCCGACAGGTCGTGTTGACGACGTGCTGGCTGCTAAGCAACCGATACTTACTTGGAAGCAGCTTTCCAACTAATTAACCATAAAGGGTGTGCTAAAATAGAACATAAGTCAAATAGGGCTCAGCCCGATATATTCTATTTTGGCACACTTTTTTTTAATATAAACTGTAAACAAAATGACTAAAACAGATCTTATCATTATAGGTTCTGGCCCCGGAGGCTATCGTGCTGCGCACTATGCTGCGCAACATGGACTCACCGTGACCATCATTGAAGCAGCCGAGGCTGGTGGCACATGCTTGAACCGCGGCTGTATACCAACAAAGACTCTCTGTCGAAACGCAGAAATTGTAGACACCATGCAGCATGCTGACATATTCGGCGTAGCGCTTGATGGTTTCCAACTTCAATTCCCCAAAGTTATTGAGCGCAAGCAGCAGGTTGTTGAACAGCTACGTAGCGGCATCGAGACGCTGATGCAGACTCCTGGCATTACTTTCGTTCGTGGCTTTGCTCACTTCAAGGATAGCAAGACTGTTGTTGTAGGCGAAGAAGAGTATACTGCCGACAACATTATGATAGCTACGGGCAGCGACTCAAAGTGTCCGCCTATTGAAGGCACAACATTGCCGGGCGTTATCACCTCTACAGAACTTCTCGACATCGACCATATTCCTGAGCGCTTGTGCATCATCGGCGCAGGAGTTATCGGCATGGAGTTCGCTTCTGTGTTCAGCAGTTTCGGTAGTAAGGTGAGTGTGATTGAGTTCCTCAAGGAGTGTTTACCGGTTCTCGATTCGGACATCGCAAAGCGTCTGCGCCAAACTATCGGCAAGCGCGGCGTAGAGTTCTCTATGCAGTCGGCTGTTAAGTCAATCGCAGAGACAACTACAGAGGACGGTAAGCGCCAGCTCACAGTAACGTACGAGAAGAAGGGCAAGCCTGCGCAGGTGGATGCAGACGTTGTGCTCATTGCAACCGGTCGCAAGCCGAACATCGAAGGTCTTGACCTCGAACTCGCAGGCGTTGAATACTCGCCGAAGGGAATCGCAGTAGACGATGATTTCCGCACAAATGTTGAAGGCATATACGCAATAGGCGACGTGAACGGTCGTTGTATGCTCGCTCATGCAGCAACATTCCAGGGTCTGCATGTAGTGAACAAGATTCTCGGTAAAGAAGACGATATCAAGTTTGACGTTATGCCGTCTGCTATCTTCACTTATCCCGAAGCTGCAAGTGTAGGAAAGAGCGAAGACCAGCTGAAAGCGGAAGGTTGCGAATACGAATGCCGCAAGGGTTTCCACCGTTCAAACGGCAAGGCTCTCGCAATGAACGAAACAGATGGTATGGTGAAGTTGTTTGTCGACAAGGCAGACGGAAAAATTCTCGGTTGTCATGCTTTCGGAGCACATTCTTCCGACATGGTGCAGGAGATTTCGGCTCTCATGAATCAAGGTGCAACCATTACAGACCTCGCCAACTGTATCCACATACATCCCACTTTGGGCGAGATTCTGCACGATATTGCTTTATAACAAAAGACATCATCGAACAAATCGATACAAAAAATGAATGAGGCTATAGGACAATGGTTCTATAGCCTCATTCTTTTCTCAAAGTTAGTCTACCCTACTTAATGCAGTCGGTCGTATTATCTGTTTGTTACCACAACCTTCTTGCCGCTGACGATATACACGCCTGGTGTCAGATTCTGAAGGTTGTCACCAACATAAACACCATTGATATTATAGACCTTTTGACTATTCGACTGCGAATTAACTTCAACATCAACAATACCATCAACGATGGTTTCTGTATCATAACTCAATACCTTACCTACTGCTTTTCTTGGAATGATGAAATACACTCTTGTGCCCTTCATTCTGTGATCATTTTCAGAAGGTCTGAAGAACGTATTGTTGTCGCCAAGGAACAGATTCGTACCATCGGGATTCAATTCGGTTGCCTGATATGTGCCCTTCATGAAATATCCATCTGCACCAACCTGCAAATCAGGATGTGCAGCCATATCAATCTTCACATTTTCAAAGAGAAGATTATCAAGATTCTTATTGGGCTTAATCAGATATGGAACACCAGCCTCCAAATTTTCAACAGACTTGAAGTACATAACCATTCCCTCCATGTGGTCGAATGTTCTCAATTCAACTTTCTCGCCTCCAAAGACCTCAACCAACTGCTTCTGCGCAACGTTGAAAGGCAAACAAATAGTGTACCATGTATCATCAGCAACAAACGATCTCTTCAATTTGAAATGCACGGCAGTCTGGTCATACTCCTTAATCTTGGCATCAGCCCCAAAGTCAGTATCAGAAATTTCAAGAGAAGGCACGGGGTTTATGAATATCTCGATCTTTTTGATATAGCAGATTCCATTACATGAAATAGTAAAGGGTCTTGTATCGGAGATTATCTCTGTGAACTCATACTCATTGCAACCTGTGAGTATACCCACACGATTCTTAATATAATTAGTTTTATCAGCACCAAAAATATTTGGTCTGTCAGCATTTGGCTTTTGTTCAAAAATTACTCTTACTGAGTACCCATTAGGAGCTAGGAAATTTGGACTTTCAACCTTGCCTCCGGTTCCTATAGACGTCAGAAATCCTTTTTCAACATTATGTTTATAGAAGCCTTGCGTATTAAATATATATTCTTCGCCATTATCAGCTTTAAATACACAAACTTGTGCCGGTGTCTGCTTGTCAACAGACTTTGGCATATTAGAAAACGCATTCTTTTCAGCCGAGAACACAATAGTAGCTTCAGTCAATCTGTCTTGATACGTCAGAGCATAAGAACCATCCGACTCCTTATACTTGTCTGAGCCAGCATATTTTGCCGTTATTATTGTTGTACCAAACTCTTTCAACGTGAGTTCACCAGTAGAATCATTAACCGATGCAACCTTCTCATTGCTACTTGAATATGAAAGTTTTGCATTAGCAATAGTCTCGTCATTTTGAAGTGTCACACTTGCTGTAGGCAAGGAATACTCCTTACCTTTATATATTGTCAAATCCTTTGAACTGAACGTTACAGAAGTAGATTGCTTTATTGCAGAAGGTGAGCCTTCAGCTTTATACAAGGCAATCCTTCGACGTTCAAAACCATTAGCCGAATAATCATAACAAGAAAAGCCCGTATTTTCTGCAAATAAAAACGCTCTTTGCACGTTATCCTTAAATTCGATTATTGCATATTGCCCCTTGAAAGTAATATTAGCATTAGAAGCTTTTTTAAGAGTGTCTATTAACTCAGAAGCATAAGTTGAGGAAGTTGAAGCATTGGACAAATACTTTCCTTTCTCTGTTTTCAGATGATAATAGCTACCAGCTTTTTCAAGTGTAAAAATTGCAACTTTATTCCTTGCTATTGCCTTTCCTTCACTTAACTCCAGAGTTGTATATTTGAAGTACTTGGTTCCACTCCATTCTGAAGGAGCTGCCTTAAAGTTTTCATTCACAACAATAAACCGATCGCCATCATTCAATTCTTCGATACTATTAATACGAGTGAAAGTTTGTTCTTGAGCATGCATAGACATGCCTGTTCCCATAATAAGACATACGAGAACAAACAGATAATTGAAAAACTTCAATTTGATAGTCATTTAGTGATTAGTTAAATTAAAAATGGACGAAGGCGTCCAAACATAAACGAGCACACTTCATGCAATTGGTTTTATCACACGAAGTGTGCCAGTCTATATTCTATAATGTTTACTGATGCTGCTCACGAAGCAAGTCATTCACTGTCTTCACGGGATTGAATGTGCCGATTGGCACCTCAACGAAGATTGTGTTCCAGTCGCTCATTGCGCCATTCCAAAGACCCGGAAGTTCGAGAGCCTTAAGTTCCTTGCCGTTCTTGCTCTTAGAAGAGATAAAGCCTGTCTTCTTGTCGACATACTCCGGAAGGTTGAAGCGATTGCCCTTGTAGTCCTTTGTAGCACAAACGAGGTCAACTGGGTTAAAGTGTGTGCCTTCCTTGAACATGCGTACATACTCCTCGTTGTTTGTATCAATCTGGCTCGACTCAAGAATCTGCGGACTAACAGTTCCGTCGTTATTGTAGCATAGGAACGGACCGCCACCAGGCTCGCCTACATTCTTCACTACACCGCAAACGCGGATAGGTCTATTGAACTTAGTCTTGAGGTATTCAGCCAATTCGGCATCTGCCAGTTCTGCAGCGCCAGCCTTCTTGCAGCACAATGTTGTCTCAACGAAACGTAGCATCTCTGTAAGTTTCTCGCGAGAAGGCACGCCAGCCTCGAGTTCGCGCAGATAATCGAACACCTGTTTCTGAGTATCAACGAGAACGCCAGCAATAAGCTTCTTGTACAAAACAGTCTCGTCCTTGATTCTATCTGGCACAACGTTGTCGATATTCTTGATGAACACAACGTCAGCCTCAATCTCGTTGAGGTTCTCGATGAGTGCGCCATGACCGCCCGGACGGAACAGCAATGTGCCGTCTTCGTTGCGGAACGGAGTGTTGTCTGTGTTTGCAGCTATTGTGTCTGTACTCGGCTTCTGCTCAGAGAAACTTACGTTGAACGTAACGTTGAACTTCTTCTCCATGTAAGGCAGACTCTCTGCCACCTTCTTCTTGAAAAGTTCGAGATGGTCGTGCGAAACCGTGAAGTGAATGTTAGCCTTACCGTCAGAGCAAGCATAGAGCGCTGCTTCTAAGAGATGCTCCTCCATTGGAGTGCGCGGACCATCCTCGTACTGATGGAACAGCAGCAAGCCCTTCGGCAACTGACCATAGTTCAAGCCCTTTGCTTCAAGCAAGTTTGCTACGACAGCCTTATACTTGCCGTGCTTAATAAGGTCGCAAACACATTCGCCTTCGTTCTCCTTGCACTTTGCGCAAAGAGCCTTCTTGAAAGCGAACTTCTTGATATTGTCGAAGAAGAACTTCTCGAAGTCGGTAGTCGGCTCGTCATAGTCGGCAGAAAGGAACGCAAAGAGATTCTTGAACATACGGCTCGCAGCTCCACTTGCCGGCACGAACTTCACGATAGTATGCTGGTCGCTTAGATAAGCGCTCCAATCGTTAACGTACTTCTCAACTTGCGCAGAGTCTGGCGAGAAGATGCCGTTGCCAACTGCTGCTGCAGCTTCAATCTTCAAGAACGGGAATCCTTCCTTAATCTGTGTGAGTTGATGCTCGATAGCCTCGGGTGTAATGCCTCGCTGTGCTATCTGGGTTAAATCTTGGTTAGAAAACATAATATTGTAGTTTTAAGAATTAAATTCAAGACTTGGCTTAATACATACAAATGTAAGGACTTTTTCTCAAATGAGGGAAAAAAACGCCCATTATTTTATGAATTAGAATTATTATTTATAATTTTGTGGTGATATTATCTCCGACAATGATTGAATCGTATTTGCATACGTGTTTAAACAGCAATTTAAATTATAACTTATGATAAATTTCCCTTGCGCAAAAATAAATCTCGGACTCAACATCACCGAGAAGCGCCCTGACGGATATCACAATCTTGAAACCGTTTTCTTCCCTATTCCGCTATGCGACGCTTTGGAAGTGCAGACTATGGACGAGGCGTTTCCGTCTAAACTGAACTGCGATCTTAAAGTGACGGGCAATAGTGTGTGTTGCAACGAGGAGGACAATCTCATAACAAGGGCATATAATCTGCTGGCAGCCGACTATAACCTGCCACGAGTTCATGCGCATCTGTACAAGCATATTCCAACAGAAGCCGGACTTGGTGGAGGTTCGAGCGACGCAGCCTTTATGATAAGACTGCTGAATGACAGCTACAAACTGAACATCAGCAAAGAGGACATGGAGAAGTACGCAGCCCGTTTGGGCGCCGATTGCGCTTTCTTCATCGCCTCTGAACCTGCATACGCAGAGGGCATCGGAGAGATTCTTACGCCAGTTACAATTACCGATAATAATCTGAAAGGCTACAGCATGGTTGTAGTGAAACCGTCATTGGCAATCTCTACAAAGGAGGCGTTTGCACACATCCATCCACAAAAGCCGAACGTTTCGTGCCGCGACATTGTCGCGCAACCCATCGAGACATGGCGCAACAGACTGACAAACGACTTCGAGGAAAGCATCTTCCCAAACCATCCCGAATTGGTTGCCATCAAAGAGGCTCTTTATAACATGGGAGCGGCATACGCACAGATGAGCGGAAGCGGCAGCAGTCTGTTCGGCATATTCAAGGAAAAGGTAGACAAATCGGCTTTCGAGAAGCAATTCTCCGACTGCAAGGTCTTTGTCCTTGACATTTGATGATTGCAGACCGCAGAATTTCAAGTATTATACATATATTTGTAGCTGATATACAAACAGAATAGAAACTATATAAATTCAAAATAAATGCGCAATACAAACAATACATACAAGACACAAGGAGGCGACAATCTGGTTATCACCGTAAAGGAGAACGCTCCCCTGCTCGAATATCTCATCAATAACGTAAGCGAGAGCCGCTCCAAGTTGAAAGCAACGCTGCAAGGTCGTGGCATTGCCGTGAACGGAAGAATGGTAACTCAGTTCGACTACCAGCTTAAAGCTGGCGACAAGATTATCATCAGCCGCCACAAGAAGCAGAACCAGTTCAAAAGTCGCTACGTTAAGATTGTATACGAAGACAGATGGCTCGTCGTTGTAGAGAAGAATATCGGCATTCTGTCGATGGCAGCAGGCCATTCTTCGCTCAATGTGAAGTCGGTGCTCGACGACTACTTCCTGAAGTCGCGCCAGAAATGCCGCGCACACGTTGTACACCGCCTTGACCGCGATACAAGTGGACTCATGGTATATGCCAAAGACATAGAGACAGAACAGATACTCGAGCACAACTGGCACCAGATTGTTTACGACCGCCGCTATGTCGCAGTAGTGAGTGGCGAGATGGAGCAGGACAATGGCACTATCGCCAACTGGCTGAAGGACAACAAGGCATACATCACATATTCGTCGCCAACTGACAATGGTGGCAAATATGCTGTCACACACTTCCAGGTGCTCAATCGCACCACAGAACACTCGCTCGTAGAGTATAAGCTCGAGACCGGTCGCAAGAACCAGATACGTGTACACTCGGCAGACATGGGACATCCCGTTTGTGGCGACGTGAAATACGGCAACGGCGACGACCCGTTGCATCGTTTATGCCTGCATGCATACATGCTCTGCTTCACCCACCCCGTTACGGGCGAGCCAATGGAGTTCTCTACACCTATCCCTACAGCATTCAGAAGTCTGTTCTAACGAAATCAATTCCGTATGTCTGTGCCTAATTGTCAGTAAATATTATTTACATTAAGTTTTGTTTTTATTTACACAAAACTACAATTAGGCACAGATTTTGCGTAATGATTAATGAATGATGATACTAACAAAAATATATAATTGGAGGTAAAGACTATGGCATTTATTGATTATTACAAAATACTTGGCGTAGACCGCAACATTCCACAAGACCAAGTGCGCGAAGCTTACCGCAAAAGAGCTAAACTGTTCCATCCGGATCTGCACCCTAACGACCCGAAAGCTAAGGCTAAGTTCCAAGCGCTAAACGAAGCGTATGACGTTATTTCCGACCCTGAAAAGCGAAAGAAGTACGACCAATATGGCGAACGCTGGCGCGAAGCTGACGCTTATGCACAACAAGGCGGTGCTGGCGGTCAGCAGTATTGGAGCAGCAATGGTGGCGGTTCGCCATTCGAGGGCTTCGATTTCTCAAGCTTCGGCGATGGCGGAGGAGGCTTCTCAAGCTTCTTCCAGGACTTGTTCGGTGCAAAAGCAGGTCGCACACATAGCCGCACACGCAGTTCGGCACGACAGAATACGGGCGAGATGAACGCCAACGTGAATATCGACCTATACACAGCTCTACTCGGCGGCGAGGTGATAATACAGCTTGGCAACGGATCGAAGATAAAACTGAAAGTAAAGCCAGAAACGCAGAACGGCACGAAGGTGCGCTTGCGTGGCAAGGGATATGACCGCGGCGATGGCACAATGGGCGACCTCATCATAACATACAACGTGAAGTTGCCTACAAACCTCAGCGAGCGACAGAAACAGTTGCTCAGAGAGATGCAACAAGGGTAAACGCAATAAGGGTGACAATGTGCAATACATTGTCACCCTTATTATATTTTGAGAAAATTAAATCTCACCGATAAAGTGAAGTCAGACTCCACAATGGCTTCGATTTACTTTACCTTCTCTACGATAGCCTTGAAAGCCTCAGGGTTGTTAACAGCGAGGTCAGCGAGCACCTTACGGTTGATCTCGATACCTGCCTTATGGAGAGCACCCATAAGTGTAGAGTAGCTCATATTCTCGAGACGAGCAGCAGCATTGATACGCTGGATCCACAACGCGCGGAATGTGCGCTTCTTGTTACGACGATCGCGGTATGCGTATGTGAGGCCCTTCTCCCAAGTATTCTTCGCTACTGTCCAAACATTCTTTCTTGCACCATAGTAACCCTTTGTGAGCTTCAGGATTCTTGTTCTCTTTGCTTTTGAAGCAACATGATTGACTGATCTTGGCATAGTTTTTCTTTCCTTTAAATGTTTTGACTAATAAAATTAACGGAGGCAGAGCAAATCACGAACCTGCTTGAGGTTGCTGTTGTCTACGATTGCCTGATGAACCAGATTTCTCTTCTGCTTCTTTGTCTTCTTAGTCAGAATGTGACTGTGATAAGCGTGATGACGCTTGATCTTACCTGTACCGGTAAAGCGGAATCTCTTCTTTGCACCGGAGTTAGTCTTTACTTTTGGCATTTTTTTGTTAATTTAAAATTGTTATTTATTATATGTGGCAACGCATATACCAAGGCGTTACGCACATTTATCATGTTGTCTTCTTATTGCTTATTCCTCGCCTTTGAGAGCCTTGAGAGCCTCTGCGCTTACTTTTGCGTTAGCAAGAAGTCCGCCGTTTGTCGGCATCTCCTCTACTCCGTTCTCTGCATCCTTAGCAGAACGAGCTTCAGCCTCACGCTTCTCGCGGTCCATCTTCTGCTGACTCTTCTTAACTACGCCAGCCTTCTTCGGAGCGAGATAAAGGAACATCTTCTTTCCGTCGAGCTTCGGAAGCTGTTCTACCTTTGCATATTCCTCAAGATCGTTAGCGAAGCGCAGCAAAAGCACCTCACCCTGCTCCTTGAAGAGGATTGAACGACCACGGAAGAATACGTAAGCACGAACCTTGTTACCTTCTGTGAGGAACTCCTGAGCGTGCTTCAACTTAAAGTTGTAGTCGTGTTCGTCGGTCTGCGGTCCGAAACGAATCTCCTTAATTTCAACCTTAGCCTGCTTAGCTTTCATCTCTTTAGCATGTTTCTTCTGCTGATAGAGGAATTTGCTGTAGTCAATGAGTCGACAAACAGGAGGTTGTGCGTTAGGAGAAATCTCCACGAGATCCACGCCTTGTTCGCGCGCCATTTCAAGAGCGCTACGAGTCGCCATAACGGTTGAACCACCTTCACTTACTACACGTACTTCCCGAACGCGAATTTGCTCATTCACGCGGTACTGGTTTTTCATTTTGTCATTCTTCATTAAACTATTTTTGATAAGCTAATTCTTTTAAGCGGGTGCAAAGTTACCTATTTTTAGCCGACCAGCAAAATATTTTTGATGCTTTTTTGTCATACAACACGCACATCTTCAATAATTTTTATAATTTTGCATCAAAACACGTATAATTAATATGGAGAATATACATTTTACCGGACTTTCGATAGCAATCAGCACGTTCTTGGTTATCGGACTGTTCCACCCCATTGTCATTAAAGTGGAATATTATTTCGGTGTCCGCCTTTGGTGGATTTTCCTTCTTGCAGGCATTGCATTCATCGTAGGATCGATGCTCACAGCCAACGTCATAGCCTCTTCGATTCTCGGAGTATTGGGAGCCTCTTGCCTGTGGAGCATCGGCGAGTTGTTCGAGCAGAAGCAACGCGTGAAGAAGGGCTGGTTTCCTATGAACCCCAAGAGAAAGGAGGAGTATGAAGACTGAGCTGATACTTGTCGGCAAGACCAACGACAAGCTCTACATCAACGGCATCAAGGACTACACGGAGCGCATCTCGCACTACATGCCTTTCAGCATAACCACCATCCCTGCCCTAAAGAACACCAAGAACCTTAGCGAGGACCAGCAGAAGCAGGCTGAAGGCGAGCAAATACTGCGACTCATACAGCCGTCAGACACCGTAGTATTGCTCGACGAGCACGGAGCAGAGCGCACCAGTATGGAGATGGGCGCATGGCTTCAGAAGAAGCAGCAGACAGCTCGCCGACTCGTTTTCGTCATAGGCGGACCTTACGGTTTCTCCGACGCCGTCTACAAACGCTCAGACGAGAAGATCTCGCTCTCGCGAATGACATTCTCACATCAGATGGTGCGACTGATATTCACCGAGCAGCTATATCGCGCCTGCACTATCATCAAGGGCGAGAGCTACCATCACGAGTAACACTATAGCGCTCACACGAACAACCCTATAGCAACAAACAAGGTGCGGGCAGAAATGCTCGCACCTTTTTATTCTATGCTTCTTATTTCAATATGTCACAATCGGTCTACACACCCAATAACGGGATGATAGACGGCGTGAGCAACGATGTAAGAATGCCGTTAAGCGTCAGTCCAAGACTGGCGTATGCTCCGTGTACCGGACTCTTCTCCATAGCCGTAGCCGTTCCCACGGCATGAGCTGCAGTACCCATCGAAAGACCTTGCGCTACGGGCGACTTTACACGCGCAAAGCCCATAGTGCGATAGCCGCACACAGCACACAGCAAACCTACGCAAACCACTACAGCAGCCGTAAGCGGAGGAATACCGCCTATACTCTTTGTTACCTCCATCGCAATAGGCGTCGTAACCGATTTTGACGCAAGCGAGAGTATCACCTCGCGCGACGCTCCCATAGCTTTAGCGATATATACTACAGACACGATACCTACTACGCATCCGATAAACTCGCAAAGAAGTATGGGTGTGAGCTGCTTCTTTATCGTAGAGAGCTGCATATAGAGAGGCACACCAAGCGCCACAACAGCCGGACGCAGCCAGAACTCAATCATTTTTCCACTCTGATTATACGTATCATAGCTCACACCTGTTACCTTCAGGAACACTATAAGGCAGCATATCGACACAAGAATCGGGTTCATCACAACCCAGCCAGTCCAGCGACGCAGCAACTTACCGAGAAAATAAGTACCGAATGTGAGCGCTATGAGAAAAAACTCATTTGAGAAATATTCCATATCCTTATCCTTTCAATTTGCCTTTTGCTTTACCGTAAAACTGATGGACCCAACCCGTAACAGCCAACACAAGAATGGTTGACACCACCGTTGACACAACGATTGGCAGCAGCTGAGCCTTGATAATGTCAAAATAGAGCATGATGGCAACTCCTGGCGGAACGAAAAAGAAGCCAATGTTACCCACAAGAAAATCTGAAATGCTGCGCACCCACTCAAGTCGTATCACCTTCAACTTCAGAAGCAAAGTCAAAAGCAACATTCCGAGAATGCTTGACGGAAGCGGAATGTGAGTGAGATAGATGATAAGCTCACCCAAGGCCAGGCAACCGAAAAGGATTGCCAACTGTCTAATCATCATAATACCTGAAAACCTTTTAAACCTAAATGTTGTTATAAATCGGATGCAAAGTTAAGGTTTTTTAATAACATGACACAACAAAAGCGGCTTTTTTCTTGGCACAAAATCACTTTTCTCCATTTGTTCTTGTTTATTATCTATCGACATGAATACTATTGGTTTATATTTACAACAAATATCGCGACACGGAAACGGACAAAGACCAAAGGGACACAATGTAAAGGCTCAGTAAAAGTCATCGTACAGCGAACGGAACCTGATCGGATCGCGGACGGAATCTGATTGGATTGCGGACGGGGGCTGTTCGGATTGCGAACGCTACAACACAAAAAGAGGTGTTTCAAAACCACAAAGCGTAGGTCTTGAAACACCTCTTTTTTATATATATGTATCTTATATACTATGTATGTTATGCCTTAACTGCAGCTATCAGCTCCTCCGGAGTTACGAGAGTCTGCTCGCCGGTAGTCATATTCTTCAATGTGAGCTTGCACTCCGCAATCTCCGACTCGCCAGCAAGCGCCACGAACGGCACCTGCTTAGCGTTGGCATAAGCCATCTGCTTCTTCATCTTCACGCTGTCCGGATAAATCTCTGTGCGTATGCCAGCCTCGCGACACTGACGCAGAACCGGCAGACAGTAAGCGCTCTCCTTCTCGCCGAAGTTGATGAAGAGCAGCTGTGTGCCGTTCACCGCTTCCTTCGGATAAAGGTCAAGACCGCCAAGCACGTCGTAGATACGGTCGGCACCGAACGAGATGCCTACACCGCTAAGACCAGGAAGTCCGAAGATGCCGGTAAGATTGTCGTAGCGACCGCCACCTGTGATAGAACCGATTGCGTAGTCGAGAGCCTTCACCTCAAAAATGGCACCGGTATAGTAGTTCAGACCGCGTGCAAGCGTGAGGTCGAGGTCAATCTGATTGTGCAAACCGCAAGTCTTCAGCGTGTCGAGGATGAAGCGTGTCTCCTCAACGCCCTTCAAGCCAACCTCCGAACCAGCGAGAACCTCTGCGATAGTAGCGAGTTTCTCGTCGTTAGTACCAGCAAGGGCGATTATCGGCTGCAGTTTCTTGATAGCGTCCTCTGAGATGCCAACACGACGAAGTTCCTCATTCACGTTGTCGATGCCAATCTTGTCGAGCTTGTCGATAGCTACCGTGATGTCAACAATCTTCTCAGCCTCGCCTATCACCTCGGCAATACCGGTAAGAATCTTGCGGTTGTTGATCTTGATAGCCACACGGATGCCGAACTTTGTAAACACGGTGTCTACAATCTGCATCAGCTCCACCTCGTTGAGCAGCGAGTCGGAACCTACAACGTCGGCGTCACACTGATAGAACTCGCGATAGCGGCCCTTCTGCGGACGGTCGGCACGCCATACCGGCTGAATCTGGTAGCGCTTGAACGGAAGCTGAATATCCTCGCGGTGCTGTACGACGTAGCGCGCAAACGGCACGGTAAGGTCGTAGCGCAAGCCCTTCTCGCAAAGCTTCGAAGCGAGATGCAACGAGTTGCGACCGAGCAGTTCCTCGTCGTCAATCTTTGCAAGGCAGTCGCCCGAATTAAGAACCTTAAAGAGAAGTTTGTCACCCTCTTCGCCATACTTGCCCATGAGAGTCTGCAATGTCTCCATTGCCGGAGTCTCTATCTGCTGGAAGCCGTAGAGAGCGTAAACGCTGCGAATTGTGTCGAATATATAGTTGCGCTTCGCCATCTCAACCGGCGAGAAGTCGCGTGTACCTTTAGGTATACTTGGTTTTGCCATTAATAATTTAGAGTTATTGAATTAAAAAAGCTAAAGAAGTTAAAGCTACTTGCTGCAACTTTAACTTCTTTAGTTCAGTTATTTTTTTTACTTTCTTACGATAGTCTGTGCGCGGTCCGGACCGATAGAGATGATGCGGATAGGAGTCTCAAGATACTCCTCGAGGAACTTCACATAGTCGTTGAACTCCTGCGGAAACTGATCTTCAGATGTGAACTTTGTCATATCCGTGTTCCATCCCTTGAACTCCTTGTACACCGGTTTAGCGTCGTAGAGCTCATAAGGCAGGTCGGTGGTCTGTGTACCGTCGGGCAACTCGTATGCTACGCAAGCCTTGACAACGGGGAAGCTGTCGAGCACGTCGCTCTTCATCATGATAAGCTCTGTTACGCCGTTGATCATGACAGAATACTTAAGCTGAACGAGGTCGCACCATCCACAACGACGCTCACGACCGGTAACAGCGCCATACTCGTGACCGAGGTCGCGAATCTTTGCGCCTGTCTCGTCAAAAAGTTCTGTCGGGAACGGACCTGAACCAACACGTGTGCAGTAAGCCTTCATGATGCCGTATACGTTGCCGATGCGGTTCGGGCCGACACCCAAGCCGATGCAAGCACCTGCGCAGATAGTGTTAGAAGAAGTAACGAAAGGATAAGAACCGAAGTCTACGTCGAGCATTGTGCCCTGAGCACCCTCGCAGAGGATGTCCTTGCCCGAGCGCAGAATCTTGTTGATCTCGTGCTCGCTGTCCACAATCTGGAACTGCTTGAGATACTCGATGCCTTCCATCCAAACCTTCTCCAACTCAGTGATGTCGAAGTCGGTATAGCCGAGTGCTGCAATCTGCTTCAGGTGAGCAGCCTTGTGAGCCTCATACTTCTCCTGGAAATTGTCGAGGATATCGCCAACACGCAAGCCGTTGCGCGAAACCTTATCTGTGTATGTCGGACCAATGCCCTTACCGGTTGTTCCCACCTTATTCTTGCCCTTCGAAGCCTCGATAGCGGCATCGAGCACACGGTGTGTAGGCATGATGAGGTGTGCCTTCTTAGAGATGTGCAGACGACTCTTCAGGTCGTGACCACTCTTCTCCAAGTCCTTCGCCTCATTCATGAAAAGGTCGGGAGCGAGAACCACGCCATTGCCGATAATGTTCACCTTGCCACCCTGGAAAATACCAGACGGGATGCTACGGAGGACATACTTCTGACCTTCAAACTCGAGGGTATGACCAGCGTTCGGACCACCCTGGAAACGTGCGATAATATCATACTTAGGGGTCAGTACGTCTACTACCTTACCCTTGCCTTCATCGCCCCACTGCAATCCGAGCAGGACATCAACTTTACCTTTATTCATTTTTATCAATATTTGATTTCTTCGTTCCTTTTAAGTTGTTCTTCTTGCGTTTGCTTCGTGTCTGGCACGTCTGACATACTCCGTAAAAATACACAGAGTAGTATTCTTTGCGGAAACGTTTCAGGCGCACGCTTTCGAGCGCTTTTGCCACTTCCGGCACGTCCAGCTCCACCACTTTGCCACATACCGTGCATGTCTGGTAGCAATGGTTGGACGTGTCGCAGCATGCTTCGTACTTTGTCTCTGCCTGAAACCTATGTCTTACCACAAGACACAACTTAACAAACAGATTGAGCGAGTTGTAGAGCGTGGCTCTGCTCACATGGAAGTTCTGCACCGCCATACGCTCCGCAAGCTCTTCCATAGTGAAAAGTCCTTCAATATCGTATATCGTATCGAGGAGCGCGAACCTCTCCGTAGTCTTTCTACAGTTGTTCTCTTCTATGTATTTGGTCAGCGCAGCGCGTGCTGCCGCCTTTTTATCGTTTTCCATCAATATGCAAAGTTACATTATTTTGGGAAAGTGACCAAAAAGAAACACTAAAAAGCGCCAAATCCTGCCTCTTTCAACAATTGTGTAGCCTCTTTAGCCTGTTCTGTATCAGTAGACGAAACATAATCGAGACATTTGACGAGCGGATGAAGCAGTTGGCGGTCAGCACTTTTAAGGTCGATTGCGGCTTTCTTGAACAACGCAGCATACAGTTGCGGCGTACATTCGTTATTGCGCTTCAACAGACGGCATACAAGATTGTAAGCACAGATGCGCACCAGCTTATCTTCGTTCGCGAGCAGCATCAGCGAGAACTGTTCTGCCTCCGTCATATGCTGGAAAAGGTTGAACACAGCCGTCTCTGCCATCTCTACTGTCGACAACGAAGCAGCCCACTCCATCGCCTCACTTGCTGTAAAGTCGGCAGCGGGCATGATGAGCGTAGCCAGTATCTTACATTCGCGTATATTCTCCTGCCACAGAGCCGCAGCAAGGGATTTGTCCTTGCCGTACTGCTCTGCCATGTGTCGCAAATCCATCTGCGACACTCCCCAATTTATCTTATAGTCGAGTCCTTTCTGTCGCATCGAAGTCGACGTTACGCCGTTCATATACAGACGAAAAGAACGCTTTATCTGTTTTACCTGTTCGGATGTTTCCATGTCACACATTATATTATATATAACTAAAGATAGCCATACTCTTTCGAGTAGCGCAGCATCTGCTCGTCATAGGCTTCTGTATAGTCGAGGCGCACATCGGTAGCGTTGCCTTCGCTGTCGCTCACGAGCTCCATCTTCGGGTTCAGGAACCCCTTGTACGGCGCTATGCCGAGCGACTTGTAGCGTGCCAGAAGTTCTTCGTGCAACTTCGGCTCTACGTGTATTGCGTAACGCTCTACGAGTTGCTTTGCAGCCTCGAAGTCGCCTTCGCTCTTTATGCGCTGGATCTCTGCAAGCAGTTTGGCAAATGCCTCACGCAACTGCTCGTAGTCGCTCACTTCTACGTATGTTTTCTCCTCATGCTTCACGAGTCTTACTGCCGACGGATAGTGCTCCAGCGTCCAACGGGCTATGAGAGCCCTGTTACGCATGTGCGCTTCCTCAATCTCGTTTCCCGGCTGAATGCGTGTGAGCTGAGTAAGCAGACCGTTCATCATGTATGTGTAGTACTGCGACTTATATGCTTCAGCGTCGGGCACAAGACCCAGTTCTACGAGTTTTGCATCGGCTATGTAGTACAGGCCGAACAAATCGGCGCGTGCTTCTTCTATCGTGCTTCCGTACGAACCGAGTGCGTCTGCCGACACCCCTGCGAGCAGTTGTCCCGATCCGTGTCCGAGACATTCGTGCAGGTCGGTATGCAGGTCGTCACATACGTCACCATATTTCTCAATCATGGCGCGTGTCGCTTCGTCGGCTACGAACTCCTGCAGGAAACCATTGCCTTTAGCCGCCTGATTATATGCGTGTGTCAGATTGCCTATCGTTATACTCTTCGAACCGTAGCGCGCTCTTATCCAGTCGGCATTGGGCAAATTGATGCCTATCGCCGTAGACGGATATTCGTCGCCGCCGAGCATCGCCGAGCATACCACGTTAGCCGTCACGCCGACAACCTGCGGCTTTCGGAAACGAGGGTCTACGGGCGAGTGATCTTCAAACCATTGCGCATTCTTGCTGATGGTCTGCGTGCGTTGCGTTGCCACCATATCCTTGTACGTCACGATGCCTTCCCACGATGCCTTCATGCCGAGTGGGTCGCCATACACTTCTATGAAGCCGTTGATAAAGTCGATGCGTCCTTCGTGCTCTTTCAGCCATTCTATTGAATAGGCGTCGAACTTGCGGAGGTCGCCTGTTCTGTAGTAGTCCACGAGCATACCGATTATCTTCGCCTGAAGCTCGTTCTCTGCCACTTCCGCCGCTTTCTCGAGCCAGTAAGTGATGTGCTTTATCGCATCGCCATAGAGTCCACCTTCGTGCCACACATCTTCCTTCAGCATGCCGTCGGCTGTCTTGCGGAGCGTTGAGTTGAGTCCGTAAGATATTGGCATTGGGTCGTTCTCGTCGCGCATAGCCTCGTAGAAGTCTTCCGCTTCCTGCTGTGTCACATCCTCGTAATAATTGCATGCAGATGTCTGCACGAGATCGTCACCGGCTTTCTGGTTTACACGCTTTGGCTGAATAGTAGGGTCGAATATCACCTTGCAAAGCTCATCGATATTCTCGTCTTCGCAACCGCAACAGTCCACAACCTGTCTGAAGTATTCCTCAGTAAAAGCTGGAACAAACTTCTCGCAGCCGTAATGGTGGTGTATGCCGTTCGAGAACCAAACTCGCTTAAGGTATGTCTCCAACGCCTTGTACTCTGCCGTCGTGCGGTCGCCTTCGTAGCGTTCGTATATAGCTTCGAGCACTTTGCGTATGCGCAGATTGTAGCGTCCGAACTGGTCGGTTGTTATGTCGCGTCCGCAGAGCGTTGCCTTGGCGAGGTAGTATATGTATAGCTTCTGACGCAGGGTCAGCGCCTCAAAACCGTCGAGGCGGTAGCGTAGCATCTGTATGTCGGCAAACCGCTCGTCGGTATATCTGAATTGTTCTGTCATTGTTTACATTTAGAGGTTTTCACATTCTGCCAGCCAAAGTGCGCTTGATGCGTCGGTGGGCATACGCCAGTCGCCGCGCGGACTCAAGCTCACGCTGCCCACCTTCGGTCCGTCGGGCAGACACGAGCGCTTGAACTGCTGGTTGAAGAATCGTCTTACGAAGGTCTTCAGCCAATGCTTTATCACTTCGTCCGAATAGAGGTCTTTGCTGAACGCATGGCGTGCAAGCATGTATATCTTTGCCGGACTGAAGCCGAAGCGCATGAAGTTGTAAATGAAGAAGTCGTGCAGCTCGTACGGACCTACAAGGTCTTCTGTCTTCTGCTTTATGTTGCCATGCTCGTCGGCAGGTATCAGCTCGGGCGAGATAGGCGTGTCGATGATGTCGAGCAGGGTTGTTCTCGACTGCTCGTCTACGCTGTTCTCTGCCACATGGCTCACGAGATAGCGTATGAGGGTCTTCGGTATGCTCGCGTTCACGCCATACATCGACATGTGATCTCCGTTATATGTAGCCCATCCGAGCGCCAGTTCGCTCAAGTCGCCCGTACCGATAACCATGCCGCCCAACTCGTTGCTGAGATCCATGAGTATCTGCGTGCGCTCTCTTGCCTGTCCGTTCTCGTACGTCACGTCGTGTACGTTTATGTCGTGACCAATATCCTCAAAGTGCTGCGTAACACTCTTGCGAATACTTATCTCACGTATAGTTATGCCCAAGCCCTTCATAAGGGTCATGGCGTTGTTGTATGTACGGTCTGTGGTACCGAAGCCCGGCATCGTAACACCCACAATGCCCTTGCGGTCGTAACCCAGTTTGTCGAAGGTCTTAACGCAGACAAGCAGGGCAAGTGTAGAGTCAAGACCGCCACTGATGCCAATCACGGCACACTTGCAATGAGTGTGTACCAGGCGTTTTGCTAAGCCACACACCTGAATGCTGAATATCTCGTCGCACGAAGCGTACATATCGTCGTTCTCCGGTATGAATGGATGCGAATCGACATGGCGAAGCAGCTCGAATCTTCTTTCGTCTGTTTCGTCTGCATCGAACACTCTGGCTTTATGTCCACGCTGGGCATGTACGAACGAGGTGTTTCTTCTGCGCTCTGTGCGAAGTTTGTCCACGTCTATCTGGCTCACCACGAGCTGTTCTTCCAACGAGAAGCGCTCCGACTCTGCCACCAGGGCGCCGTTCTCATAGACGAACGCATTGCCGCCATAAACCACGTCTTGCGTGCTCTCGCCGAAGCCGCACGAACTATATACGTAGCCGCATATCAGTCGGGCACTCTGCTGTGCAAGCAGACTCTTAAGATAGGCGTTCTTGCCGATGAGGTCGTCTGATGCCGAGAGGTTAAGTATAATATCGGCTCCCGACAGCACGAGGTCGGTCGACGGGGGCAATGGCGACCATACATCCTCGCATAGTTCTATGCCGAACTTCACGCCGCGTGCCGTCTTGAACAACGTTTCTTCGCCACTCACGCTCACCCAACTGCCGGCGTAGCCAATCACAACCGATTCTGTAAGGTCGTCCGACGAGGCGAACCATCGCTTCTCGTAGAACTCGCCGTAGTTGGGCAGAAAGCGCTTTGGCACAATGCCCAGCACCTTGCCGTGCTGGCATACCACGGCGCAGTTGTACACTCCGCCGCCAATGCATATCGGCGCGCCAACAACGCTTATCACATCGCATCGCTCTGTAGCCTCAAGCATGTCGACAATCTTCTTCTCCACACGATCAAGCAAAGCCTGTTGTGCAAAGAGGTCCTGACACGAGTAGCCCGTAACCGACAGTTCGGGGAACACCAATATCTCCACGCCGCGCTTGTCTGCGTCTACAACAAAGCGTTCTATCTGCTCTACGTTGTAGTCTACATCGGCAACCCTCACCTGAGGTATCGCCGAAGCAACAGTTATATATCCGTAATTCATAAAAGCCTTTTTATCTTTTACTTTTAAAAGTTTTGTGGCTGCGTGGTATGGGCAAAATGCCCACACCTCCTACTTTTTACTTTTTTTACTCTTTTACTTTTACCGTATCGTTACCTGCGTTGCTCCGTATCCGTATTCCTGGAACGAAGCATCCTGGTATCTGTAGTTCTTGTATCTGTATCTCAGTTCGTTCACGAGAGCATGACGCAGCACACCCTCGCCCTTACCGTGTATGAACACGATACGCTTGCCTTTGTTGTGTTTGTTCTCCTCGAGCGTTCGGCGGAAGTAGTCGAGCTGATAGTTGAGGATATCTGCAGAGCCCATACCTGCAGTTGTCTCCAGCAGTTCATCGGCATGAAGGTCTACAACAAGGATGTCATCGCCATTGGCGCGGCTGTTACGATGAGTGAGTGAAGTGTTCAGACTACTTTTCTTCAACTTCTCCATAGCGCTTTTCGGCAGTTCGTTAGCTTTGTCAGCAGCCTTCTTCTCCTCCTTCTCCTCGTCCACGTATATCAGCTGTTCTGCATCAACGGGCTTCAGCTGCGCTACGCCGTCGTTCTTCACTACGGGGTACAGCAACGCAGGCGTCTCAAAGAAGTCGTTCTTCTGGAACGTATGCAGTTTGTAGAACTTCACCTTGTCGATGCGGAACTGCACGTCGCAAACCGGCTTTGCCACAAACTCCTTGTCGCGCTTGAAAGAGAGCAACTGGAAACGCACGCGGTCAATCTCGTTCAACTCATCGAGTGCGAAACTCTCCACATACATCTTCGTGTTCGGCTCCAGTTCTCCCTCGCCACGCAACGTGTATGTGCCGCCCTCTACGCTCATGTACAGATAGTGAACGTAGTAGTTGCTGTCGTTAACGAGATAGCAAGCGAAACTTGTCTTAGAGAAGTTTTTCACATCCTCCGGCACAAACGCATAGTACACGTTCAGCACGTTACCGCCCTTGCGCTCCTCCACTTTCGCCTTGTACGTGATTTCTCTGTCCGCAGCATCATACTCGTCTTCATCCTCCAGCACGTCTTCGTCCATCTGGTTTATCTTCGCCTTCACCGACATGTTGAACGTATCGGGATCAGTTGCCGTCGGCTCCTCCGCCCCACTCTTCTTCTGTATCGACTTCGATATCGAGTAGTCGTCGCTACTGCTCATCACCACAAGGTCCGTCACTGGCGTCGGAATCTGAAAACCGTCTTCATCCTCCACCAGCGCTATATCTTTACCTTGAAAACCGGCTATGCGTCCGCCGCCGATATCACTCAGGAATTGTACTTTATCACCTATCTTCATTTTACTTTTCTTCTTTACTCTTTTACTTTTAACTAAGGTATCAGCAGCGAACTATCACCATAGCTCAAGAATCTGAAATCGTGCGCCAGCGCATAGTCGTACACCTTATGCCAGTCGCCGTGCAGAAATGCGCTCACCAACAACAGCAACGTGCTTTGCGGCTGATGAAAATTAGTCACGAGCATCTTCACAATCTTATACTCATAGCCCGGCGCAATGATAATCTGTGTGCTCGAGTGCAGAGCGCTCAGCCCGTGTTTGTCCAAATAAGCCACAATGTTCTCCAAAGCCTTCATCGGTGTCACACCCTTCGCAGCCTCGTTCTCGTACGGTTCCCACTGGTCCACGTGCAGTTCCTCCTCTGAGAGATCCATGTTCTGTTCCAGTTTCACGCCCATGTAGTAAAGACTCTCCAGCGTGCGCACACTCGTCGTGCCTACAGCTATAGCCTCTGCTCCATGCTTTATCAGCTTCTCGAGCGTCTCTCTATGCACACACACATACTCGGTATGCATCTCGTGGTCTTGAATCTCCTCCGACTTCACCGGCTTGAACGTACCCGCACCCACATGCAGCGTCAGCTCTTCGCGGTCGATACCCTTGCGGTCAATAGCCGCCAGCACCTCCGGCGTAAAGTGCAGACCAGCTGTCGGAGCAGCCACCGATCCCTTTACCTTCGAGTAGACGGTCTGATATGTCATCTTGTCGCTCTCCTGCGTCTCGCGGTTCAAGTACGGCGGAATAGGCAACTCGCCCACAGCGTCGAGTAGTTCGGCTAACGACACCTCCGCATTGTCCCACACGAAGCGCACTCTGTAGCTCTTGCCCACATCCTCAAGGCGCTCAGCCTTCAGAGTAACAGCCTCGCCGTTCACATCGAACGTGCGCTCAAGTGTCTCGCCCTTCCACTTCTTTAGATTACCAATCATGCAGAGCCATTCGCATTCGCCCTTGGTCTGAAACATCTGCTCGTAGTCTGCCGGAGCATAAGGCTCGAGCAAGAATACCTCTATCAACGCTCCCGTAGCCTTGCGAAAATGCATACGCGCCTGAATGACACGCGTATTGTTGAACACCATCAAAGCGCCCTTGGGCAGATGATCCGCAATGTTGCAGAACACGTCCTCAGACACCTCGCCATGCTTATACAGCAACAGCTTGCTTCTGTCACGCTGCGCCAACGGGAACTTAGCGATACGCTCGTCCGGCAACGCATAGTTATAATCCTTGATATGTATGTGTTTTGTCTCCATAATCGTTTTGTTGTATTTGCCACACAGGGCTTCATCTTAATCTACAAAGGTAATTATAAATTCTGAAATACTAATCTTAGCAATCAATTATTTTAACTAAAAATATGAACGAATTCCGGTAGGTCTGGAATAAGGCTCCAGCAGTGATGGAATAAAATTGCCTCTATGACGGAATATTATTCTATCATAGAGGCAATTCACTATCAATGCAGTACACCACGCAGCACGGTGTAGATGAGAGTAGCCACAAGCACAAGCATCACGATGTCTATGTCGTCCGTGCTGAAGCCCGTTGAAGTATACTGTGTAGAAACGAAACACTTCGACTGCGACATCTTCGCCCTGAACTTATAGTAGAGAAGATAGACAGCACAGCCTACCGTGCCACCCCACAACAGTCCTACGAGCACATCAAACGGATAGTGTACGCCCAGATACATACGGGTGTAACAGCATACAAGCGACCACAAAAGCAAGCCCGTACTCAGTATGCCACTTCTCACAAGCAGACTGAAGAACACGGCTATCGAGAACGTATTTGACGCATGCGCCGAGAAGAAGCCGTACAGACCATTGGCGCAGTAGCCGTCCACAGTCTGTACAACGCCTCGCAGCAAAGGGTCGTTGCACGGGCGAAAACGCGCCACACCCGGCTTAACGATGCCGTCTGCCAAACCGTCGGCAAACAGAACGCACAAGGCGGCACAAGCCACTATCAGCGCTATCTGTCCCATCGTCTCGCTATTCTTTATCACAAGATACAGCAAGGCTATGTACAACGGAATCCAAGTCAGACCCGATGTCAGGGCCATCATCAGTCCGTCCATAAACTGCGAGTCGCTGCCGTTCAGCGCCAACAACAGTTCCTGATCATATCCTAAAAGCGTGTCGATATTCATCTTTAAAATTTGAAAGTAAACCACAAACTTGAATCGTCTCTTCCTTAGCCCACGACGGGGAGGAACGTAGGAGAACTTATATCACCTCTACCGAGTTCTTGGGCAGCCAACCCTCCTTGCCGTCGTCAAGACGCACGCCATACCAGGCGTTCATCGAACGGTCGGTGATGGTCAGACGCGTACCCTCGTGTATCACGAAGGCGTCCGAACTGCTCTCCGACGGTGTTGCCTTCACGTTGAGCGTCGGCGAAAGCACTATGGCTACGCTATGCTCCGAAAGCGCAGCCTTGCGCTGGTAGGCGAACAGAACGCTCACAAGGAACAGCACGAAAAGTGCAGAGCCTGCGAAGAAGCCCACCTTACGCAGAACGATGTTGCTACCGAAGAGGTATGCAAGCATAAGCACCAGCGACACCACGAAAGCCACAACAGCCATCGTAGCCCATGTGTCGATGCTCAACACATTCTGCAGCGAGTGATACCACGTCACGAAGAACATCTCGTCTACCGGCACCACCTTGTCGATGGTCTTGCCACGCAGAAACTGCAGATTATAGCGCACGTCGCTGTCGCCAGGGTTAAGTCGCAGCGCACGCTCGTAGGCTATTATCGACTGCGTGATGTTGCCCAAACGATACTCGCAGTTGCCGAGATTGTAGTACAGCTCCGCGCTCTCGCCTGCCTTCAGCAGTTCGGTATAGCAAGCCGCAGCCTGCTGATAGTCGCCCTTGGCATAAGCAGTGGCTGCTATGGCAGCGCCACGCTTACCATGCTGGGATGTCGTGATGGCTACTGTGCCGTTACGGCTTGTCTGCTGCTCATTAGAGGCATTGTCAGCGGCATTTGCACTTATCGCTCCAAAGCCGAAGCTCATCGCCATAAACAGCAATATTAATCTCGCCACATTGCCACTTTTCTTTGCTGTCTTGCCACGCAAGACTCCATCAATCTCCGTAATAGCTACCATAGCACTATCGTATGTCTTTGTCATATTTCCCTCTGCACTGCCCGGAGCATAGCGTTCGTACTCGCACTCGTCGAGAGCCGAGAGGAACTTGCCTATAATATCTTCGCCTATGCTACGTGTAGCAAGTTGCTCGCTGATGTTCTCACGCGAGAGCTTCTCTACCGGCATGTTCAGTTTGTCGCCCACATAGCCCCAAAGCGCACGCAGCACCTCGTCATAGAACTCGTTCTGCTTGCCTGCCGTGAGCAACTTGTAAGCGGTCTTAAGGCGTTTCGTAGCCACCTTGTTGGCACGCTTGCCGCGCTTGCCTATGATGTCGGCGTTCTCCACAGCCTTCTTGTGGAAGATAACCACAAGTGCTACAAACACGACGAACGGCACAATCAGCCATAACCAGAAACCCACAGATCCAAAGAAGAGGTGCGCGGTATCAATCGTGTCGTACATGCCTTGCTTTATAGGCCTTATATCGGTCGGCTGCGCCTCAGAATAGTCTGTTACTGACGTACCCTTGCCATCGCCCGGCTCTACCTTGATGGTGAGCGGCGACGTCTTCACCGTCTTGTACTGATTGCTTGCCGTGTCATAGTAAGTGAGCGACACAGCAGGTATGGTATAGTTGCCCTGGTTGCGCGGCACCACAAGAAAATCGTACACCATGTTGCCTTCCAAGCCGTTCGTTGTGAGCTTGGTCTTGTCGGTCACCTTCGGGTCGTACTTATCGAAGTCCTTCGGGAAGGTAACAACTGGCTGCTTGATGAGTTTAAGGTTGCCGTTGCCACCCACCACAACACGCAACGTTACAGGCGTTCCTGCCTTCACGCTGTTGCTCAGAAGCTGCGAAGATATTGAGAAGCGGCCTACTCCGCCCGAGAAGTCGGCAGGCTTCTGCGGCAGTGGGTCTACCTGTATATCTATAGCCGGCGCTACGATGTTTCGCTTCACCTCTATATATCCAGAGCCACCGTTGAAGAACGCCTCGAACGGGTCAACATTACGGTTTTGCATAACGACAACACCCTTGAACGTGAGGCTCGGTATCGTCATCTTGCCCGTCATTTGCGGGTACATAACATACTGGCTCCACGTTACGCAACGATAGTTTCTACCGTTCAGCTTCTCTATGTGGAAGCTCTTCTGCTGCGGCAGAGGTATCTCCTGCGTGTGGAAGCCCTTAAGGTCGGGCATCTTGCCATCGAGCGACGTAAGGTCTACGAGGGTGTATACCTTGTACGTAAGCAATATCGGCTCCTGCTCATGCACGTGCTTCTTGTTGGCTGTCACCTTCACAAAGAGATCTTTAGAAGATATTCTGCCTCCCGAACTATGCGACGGCGAAACGGCGTCATCGTGCATATTTGGCGCCGACGAACCATTGTTGCGTGTGGTGCCCGACACCTGTATGCGGAATGACCGCGAGGCGATTGTCTTGCCGCCTGCCTTGGCGTGTGCTGCACCTATGGTGTATGAGCCAGCTTTCTCCGCATAGAGCGTGTAGGTATAGGTTATCGACGACGAGCGGCTGGTATGTCCGTTCACAATCTGATAGCTCGACTGCTGCGATGTGTACGGACCAGCTATCACTTCCAGACCGGAAGGGATGGAAGCCGAACGGAACTCGTCTACCGACACATTAGCTATAGTGTACGACACACGGAAGTTCTCGCCAGTAGCAACGTGTGTAGGGGCAGAAACAGAAATGTTTTGCGCACATACCGTGAGTACATACGCAAAACATGTCAGTAATAGTGTGGTTATCTTCTTATTCATTCTGAATGATGTATTTTTATGTGGTCTACCAGTTTTTCTGCAACTTGCGCGATCTGTTCTGACGCATGGCGTCCTTTATGCGTTGCTGTGTCTGCTGCTCCTGCTGCATGGCGGCGTTAAGCATCTGCTCGGCGTTCTCCTTGCTCATCTTTTCCTGCTGCTTCTGCTGCTGTTGCTTTTGGTTCTTGTCTTGTTCTTTCTTTTCCTTGCTCTTGTTCTCGCCCTTGTTCTGCTGCTTCTTTTGCTGTTGCTTGTCCTTGTTCTGCTTGTTCTTTTTCTGCTGGCGCATGCAGAGCGCAAGGTTGTAGCGGGTCTCGTTGTCAGACGGGTTGTTGCGCAGACTCTCCTTGTATGCCTCCGCAGCCTCGCCGTACATCTTCAGCGACTGGCAAATCCATCCGATGTTGTGGTATGCCATAGCCTTACGCTTCGGGTCGGTCTCTATCTTGCCAGCATGCTCAAACTGCTGTATGGCTGCCGAGTCTTTCTTCTGCATGAGCAAGGCGCAACCGAGATTGTAGAGCGCTTGCGGATTTGACGGGTTCTTGTCTACTGCCTTGCGGTATTCTGCCTCAGCCTTCACATAGTTGTCCTGCTTGAACCAGCGGTTGCCGTAGCGTATGTGCTGGCGGTCGGTCTGCGCAAAGCCTACCAATGCCTGAATCATCAAGATTGAAAGAACTAAAAACTTCTTCATGTTGAATATCGTTTATTTCTTGAATAGTCTGAAATGTTTGAACAACGGATTCTTCTTCTCCATGATGCACGCCTCCACTATCAGCAGAACGAGCAACACGATGCAGAACGACTGGAACTGTTCGGCATACTCGCTGTAGATAACGCTCTCAGTCTCGCCTTTCTGGAGCTTCGAAAGCTCGTCGTTCAACTTCTCCTGAGCGTCGTTGGTGTTGTCTACATGGATATATGTGCCGCTACCGGCACGGGCTATGTCGCGACACATGTCTTCGTTGAGAGCCGACATAACGATGTTGCCTGCATTGTCGCGGATATACTCGCCGCCGCCAACGGGTATCGGAGAGCCCTTTGTGCTGCCTATGCCGAGGATGAACACGTTGATGCCATTCTTGCGTGCTTCCTTGGCTGCATCCAACGCTCCACCTTCATGGTCCTCGCCATCGGTTATCACGATGATTGCCTTGCCTACACCCTGCTGCTGCGTGAAACTGCTCGATGCTACGGAGATGGCGCGTGCTATATCTGTGCCTTGTGTGGAGATGAGCGCCGGACTGATGCCCTGCAGGAACATCTTTGCCGACACATAGTCGCTCGTGATAGGCAGCTGTACGAAGGCGTCGCCAGCAAACACTACAAGACCAATCTTGTCGTTAGAGAAGTTGTCAACGAGGTTCTCTACAAGCATCTTGCTCTTGTCCAAGCGCGATGGCGCTACGTCCTGAGCCAGCATCGAGTTACTGATGTCGAGGCAGATGATGGTTTCTATGCCGTTGCGCTTATCGTTGCTTATCTTTGAGCCCATCTGCGGACGAGCTATTACAACCACAAGCACGGCCACGGCTGCCATCGTAAGCCAGAACTTCACGCGGCGACGCATGGTCGAGGCATCGGGCATAAGCTGACGCACAAGGTCTTTGTCACCAATGCGCGTTATCTTCTTTTGCCTGCGCCATAGGCTATAGTATCTGACTGCTACCAGCACTACCACAAGCCATAGCAGCCATAAATATTGGGGGCTCTCAAATCTGAACATTGTTTTAAACTTTGAATTTTGAGTTTTTATTTTGGCAACAGCCTAAGGCTATGCCACTAAAGACAACACTATACGGTTGTTGCAACCCGTATCTGTAGCGGATTCCGTACGCCGCAAACCTTAAGGTATTCGGCGAAGAACCGTAAAGCGTAGCAGAATCTCTGCTACGAGCAGCAGCAAAGCCACAATGGCAAAGGGCTGATAAGCCTCGTAGTGCTTAGAGAAACGCTTAACGTCCATCTTTGTCTTCTCGAGTTTGTCGATGTCCTTGTATATCTGCGACAGCTCTCGGTTGTTTGTTGCACGATAAGAGTTGGCATTCGTTATCTGCGCAATCTCACTCAGAGTCTTCGTGTCTATCTCTACCGGCATATTCACATACTGAACGCCTCCGGCTACTGGCACGGGATAAGGTGCCACTTTGTTGGTTCCTACCGCAATGGTATATACACGCACGCCAAGACTTTGCGCTATCTCTGCACTCGTCATCGGCGAGATGTCGCCCATGTTGTTGCTACCGTCTGTAAGAAGGATTACGACCTTGCTCTTTGCCTTCGATTCCTTCAGTCGCGAAACGGCGTTTGCAAGTCCCATACCGATGGCTGTACCGTCTGAGATGATGCCGCGTGCAGCTATGTCTGTACGAACTGATCCGAGCAGATTCAGAAGCGATGCATGGTCGGTGGTCATAGGACATTGTGTAAACGACTCGCCTGCAAAGATTGTAAGACCGATGTTGTCGTTCGGACGACCAGCCACAAACTCTGCTGCTACGTTCTTGGCTGCCTCAAGACGATTTGGCTTCAGGTCTTCAGCAAGCATAGACGTCGAGACGTCCATAGCAAGCATGATGTCGATGCCTTCTACCGACTTGTTGTCCCAAGAGTTGCGAGTCTGAGGACGTGCCATGACGCACACAATCATCACAAAGGCAAGGCAACGCAGAACCATAGGGGCATGCACTATGCGCTGTCGCCAGCTCTTGGGCGCCTTGTAGTAGGCAGCCACGGTGCTGACACGCATGGTAGGTTCGCTATGCTTGCGATTGCGCCAATACCATATTATATAAGGTATCAGCAACGTGAGCAGTATGAAGTATTCTTTATTTACAAATTCCATTGTTGTATATTACTTTCGTTCTGTACCAGCCTGCCCTTACATAAGGAGCAGCCATACACGATAAACCACATAGCCTGCCAGTGCGACTACAGCCACGGCGATAGCGCCCAAAAGCGTATTAAGCGCAACACGCGTCTTGCGTGTACGCACCTCTTCCTCACTAAGTGTCGGTTCTATACGTTCTTCTGTAGGAGCATCCTCACGCTTGGTCTGGTCTATGAAGTTAATGGCGTTAAGAAGGTTCATGTCTTTCTCGTTGAGAAGTGCCGAATATTTCGCAAACTTCACAAGGTCGGCAGTCATGAACAACTCGCTTAGCTCTGCAAGCATTTTCTCGTCGCCGGCACTACGCAGGTTTTCGAGAATCTCCGAAGAGGTCATCTCCATAGCGTTGAAACCGAAACGCTCGCGTATATACTGGCGCAGGGTATCTGTAAGTTGCGTATAGTAAGCCTTCTGGTCATAATCGGCTGTATGCGACTCGCCCTTCAAGCGGTTCATCTCGTCCAATGCCTTCTTGTGTGGCGGCACTTTCTTCACGATACGTATGCGGGCAACAATCGGTTTATTCTGCTTCAGACGTACTATAACCCATGAGCCTAACGCAATAAGTAACAGCACGATAAGCGTCATCCAAATAAGCGGCGTCCACTCTGACCAAAGGAACGGATTGTCCTGTACCGACTTCGGCGGGAAGAACTTGTCCATGTTGAGAGTGTCTACATCGCAAGTGATAACCTTAAGCGCTACGGGGTTCGACTTGTAGCTCTTGCCGTCTACCTTCACCGTGATGCCAGGTATGGCATACAGTTGTTCGTCGAAACTCGTAAGCGTAAGTATCTTCTTCACGCTCCAATAGCCGTCGACAACAGCCGTGTCGCCCTTCGAATCGTCAAGCACCTCAACACCAGGCACAAGATATTGCGAACGCTTGTAGTGCGGATACACAATCTTTGCGCCCTGGCGAGCTGTGATAGTCAGTTGAAGATGTGCCTGTTCGCCAATCATTATCGCAACAGAGTCGATCTTAGCCTCAACACCCACCTGCTGTGCGGCAGCCATCGTGAGTGACGACACGAACAATATGAGAGTTATTAATCTTTTCATTGTTTAACTGTTTCTTGATGAGAACAAAGTCATCATCGCTTTCACGAAATCCTCATCGGTAGCCACAGACATCCAGTCGACATTTGCCTGAGAGAATGTCTCACGAAGTATCGCCTCACGCTCCGTCCAATAGCGAGCATGAGCAGCACGCACCTTCTTGCTTGAGGTATCGATATACATCTCGCTACCCGTTTCTGCATCCTGCACCTTCATAAGTCCTACATCCGGCAACTGCTTTGCCCAGCGGTCGTAAACCTGCACAGCCATAAGGTCGTGCTTGCTGTTGGCTATCTGGAACTGCTTCAGAAAGTCCTTATTGTCATAGAAGTCGCTGATGACGAAAGCGGTTGTGCGGCGCTTCATCATACGTGTGAAGTAAGCCACCGCTTCGCCAATGTCCGTTTTCGTACTTTGCGGATGAAAGTCGAGCATATCTCGTATTATATACAAGATATGCTTACGTCCTTTCTTCGGTGGAATATACTTCTCTATACGGTCTGAGAAGAACACAACACCAATCTTGTCGTTGTTCTGCATAGCGCTGAAGGCAATGGTAGCAGCAATCTCAGTAGCCATCACCGACTTCATACACTTGCGTGTGCCGAAATCGAGCGACCCCGAGACATCAATCAACAACATAACGGTGAGTTCGCGCTCTTCCTCAAACACTTTCACGTAAGGCTTGCGGAAACGTGCTGTGACATTCCAGTCTATGTCGCGAACGTCATCGCCAAACTGATACTCGCGAACCTCGGCAAACGCCATACCCCTACCCTTAAAGGCAGAATGGTACTGGCCTGCGAATATGTTCTGGCTCAGACCCTTCGTCTTGATTTCTATCTTGCGAACCTTTTTAAGTATCTCTGACGTTTCCATTGTCTTATGTTTAAGGCACCTCTACCTTATTTATTATCTTAGATACGATCTCCTCACTTGTGATGTTGCTTGCCTCAGCCTCGTATGAGAGACCTATGCGATGGCGCAGCACGTCGTGTGCAACGGCACGCACATCCTCTGGCACTACGTAGCCGCGACGCTTGATGAAAGCGTAAGCACGTGCAGCCTTTGCAAGCGAGATACTTGCACGAGGCGAACCGCCGAAGGTAATCATATCCTTCAGTTCGCCCAAACCATACTTCTCGGGGTAACGTGAAGCGAAGACTATGTCAGCAATATACTGCTCAATCTTCTCGTCGATATATACCTCTTCAACCACCTCGCGAGCCTTCAAAATCTCCGCTGCAGTTGTTACTGGCAACACCTTCGTCTCCTCACCACGCAGATTCTCACGGATAATGAGCTTCTCCTCCTCAAGTGTAGGATAGCCGATAACCACCTTGAGCATGAAACGGTCTACCTGAGCCTCAGGCAACTGATAGGTACCCTCCTGCTCAATAGGGTTCTGTGTAGCCATTACGAGAAACGGATTAGGAAGCTTGAATGTCTGCTCGCCGATTGTAACCTGATGCTCCTGCATAGCCTCGAGTAAGGCACTCTGAACCTTAGCCGGCGCACGGTTGATTTCATCCGCAAGTACGAAGTTCGCAAATACCGGGCCCTTCTTCACTTGGAAGTTCTCGTCCTTCTGCGAATATATAAGCGTACCTACAACGTCGGCTGGTAGCAAGTCGGGTGTAAACTGAATGCGGCTGTAGTCGGCATCGATAAGCTGTGAGAGAGTTTTTATGGCGAGAGTCTTTGCCAAACCAGGCACACCCTCCAAAAGGATGTGACCATCGCTAAGAAGCGAGATAAGCAACGACTCGATGAGGTGTTTCTGTCCAACAATCACTTGGTTCATACCTGTCACCAAGTTGGTGACAAAACTGCTTTGCTGTTCTATCCGAGCGTTAAGCTGGCGGATATCTATTGATTCTGACATAATAGTTTATGTTTAATATTTACTCGTTAAATCGGGCACAACCTTTATAGCTGCGCCATAAATTAAGCGCAAAATTACTGAAATAATAAAACAGAGGCGAAATATATAGACTAAAATATATTAAATAGTCGAAACATTTCACTAATATTGAACAATCTTAAACCGATTTGTCAATTCTGCATACACGCGCTGAACGGGGAAACCCATAACATTATAATAGCTACCTTCTAGTCCGGTAACGCCGATATATCCTATCCATTCCTGAATGCCGTAGGCTCCAGCCTTGTCGAATGGCTTATAGTGCTCAATGTAATAATCAATCTCGGAATCTGTCAGTTCCTTGAAAGTAACTCCAGTCATGACCGAGAAGCTATGCTGCTCCTGGTTGGTCTTCATGCAAACGCCAGTAACGACATGGTGTGTGCGTCCGCTTATCTTACGCAACATGGCGTGAGCCTCAGCTGCATCATGCGGCTTGCCGAGGATATCGTCGCCAACAATCACCACCGTGTCGGCAGTAATCACGAGTTCGTCGTCTGCCACTTCATACGCAGCAGCCTTCTCACGTGCTATATACTCTGACACATCCTTTGACGGCAGCGTGTCGGGATACGACTCGTCCACACCTTTTATTACTTTCACTTCAAAATCAACGCCAAGACCGGCGAGTAGCTCTCTGCGGCGTGGCGAATTACTTGACAATATTATCTTCATCTCTGCGTACTATTGCTTGTTGATTATTTCCATTTGTTGACGTACCGACTCTTCGTGAATCAGTTCGAATATATGTTTAACGAAATCCGAATCCATACCACACAAGTCGCCTTGTGCTCCTCGCTTATCTATTATCTCTTTATATCGGTTAGCCTGCAGAACCGTCATGTTATGCTCTTTCTTATAGCGGCCTATCTTTCGGCAGATGTTCATGCGATTGGAAAGAATCTCTATAAGGTTATTGTCGAGGGCATCTATCTGCTCTCGTAAGCCGTGTATGCCTTCTATATTTATATGTCCGTCGCGTATTGTAAGGTGCGACAATATCCTGTAGAGTTCGTCGGGCGTAATCTGTTGTGCAGCATCGCTCCACGCTTCATCCGGAGAGCAATGACTCTCTACAATCAAGCCGTCGAAACCAAGATCCATAGCCTGCTGGCTAAGTGGGGATATAAGATTACGCCTTCCACCGATATGACTTGGGTCGCAGATTATCGGCAACTCTGGTATGCGGCGGCGCAATTCTATAGGTATCTGCCACATTGGGGCATTTCGATAAATCTTGTTATCGTAACTCGAGAAGCCACGATGAATGGCAGCCAAGCGCTTGATGCCTGCCTGATTGAGACGTTCCATCGCTCCAATCCACAATTCGAGGTCTGGATTCACGGGGTTCTTCACAAGTACGGGGATATCAACGCCACTAAGCGAATCGGCAATAGCCTGCATAGCGAAAGGGTTGGCAGATGTGCGAGCTCCTATCCAAAGGACATCGACACCATATTCAAGAGCAAGCTCCACATGTTCGGGCGTAGCAACCTCTGTAGCCACAAGCATTCCTGTCTCTTCCTTCACACGCTTCAGCCACGACAAAGCCTTCTCGCCGTGTCCTTCGAAACCGCCAGGCTTTGTGCGAGGTTTCCAAACGCCAGCACGATACACATTACAACCAAGCGAAGCGAGTTGTCGGGCTGTTGACATCACTTGTTCTTCTGTCTCTGCCGAACATGGACCGGCTATGACAAATGGACGCTGTCCACTGCCTTTTATATTTAGAGGGATCAAAGACAAATCCATCGTTTTCAGTTTAAAAGTTGTTATTTTACAAACAAATGTATAACAATTATTTCTATCCTACAAATAAATTATGATTAATTGCCACATTTACATCTTTTCATTGTAACTTTGCGTCTAATAACAAGAAAATTTTGTCTAGCAATATCCAAATATGAACAATATAGACAGCAATAATGCAGAAGAACTGCTGAAACAAAAAGGTGTGCGTCCTACGGCTAACCGCATTCTCATTCTGAAAACGCTTCAAAACGAGCATCGCCCCATGAGTCTTTCGGCGATGGAGGCGATATTGTTGCCTATGGACAAGTCGAGCATCTTCCGCGTTCTTACACTTTTCCTCGAACATGACATCGTGCATGCTTTCGAGGACGGCAAAGGTGCGCTCAACTATGAGCTGTGCTCTCATCACGACTCGCACGATCATACGGCAAGTCACGCCCATTTCTATTGCGAAAAGTGCGCACGCACCTTCTGCCTGAAAGACATTCCAGTAGAGAACGTCGCCCTACCCGATGGTTTCAAAGCCAACTCCTTATCATTCATCATTAAGGGAGAATGCCCTGAATGTAGCAGACGCAAATAAAGTTACAATCCGAAATATCACCATCCGAAGGCTCTGCCTTCTGCCATCCATTTTCCTTGCGCCTTGAGCACTTGCTCAATGATATCGCGACCTACTCCACAACCGCCTCGACGCTGACAGATGTACTTGCTGACCGACTTTATTTCCGCGCTTGCGTCTGCCGGGCAGCAAGGACAGCCTACGAGCGACATCACTTCGTAATCTGGTATATCATCGCCTACATATATTATTTCGTCATCAGACAGCGAGTACTTAGCCTTGAACTCGTTATAGGTCTTTATCTTCACGCTACAACCCATATACAGTTCCTTCACCCCAAGCGCCTCATAGCGTTTGCGTACCGCCTCGGTATTTCCACCCGTAATGATACAGACGTTCAGACCTACCTTGCAGGCATATTGTATGGCATAACCATCCTTCAGGTTGGCAGTTCGCAGAGGTTCGCCTATAGAAGACACGGTGACAGTATCGCATGAGAGCACGCCGTCCACATCAAATATTACGGCACGTATCTTTTTTAAATCGTAGTCAATCATTCTTCTTTATCAAAACAATTAAACACAAGCATTTACACTCTATTCTTCAATATGTAATCGGACAGGACACTATACACCTCGCTCAATTCCTTGTCGCCTTCAAGCAAAGCAAGATGCTTGCCTACCACACCAACGTCTCCTCTCGAAGCTGGTCCAGTCTGCGCTTCTTTCGGATGTAATCGATGGAGTTTAGCCACAGTCTCATCGAGAAGCGGAAGCATCACATTAAAATCGAGTCCATGACGTTCGAGTATCTTTGCAGCCATAGTGTTGCACACATTAGCAAAGTTGCAGGAGAAAACCGCAGCTATGTGAAGCCATTTACGGTCAGCCTCCTTAAGTTCGCGAACATTATCGGAGAGAAGTCGTGCCAACTCCATTATTATATCCAGCGTCTGCTGGTCGGAAGCCTCAACAAAACAAGGAATGGTTCTGAAGTTCACTTCTTTCTGCTTTGAGAATGTCTGCATTGGATAAAGCACGCCATAATGTTCTGCTTTACCAGTGAACAGACTCATCGACATTGTGCCTGCCGTATGTACAAAGACGCCATGCTTGCATCGGCTGCAAAGTTGTTCAATCACATCAAGCATTGCGTCGTCTTTTACAGACACTATATACACATCTGCATCCTTCATTACACTATTCCAATCGCTTGTAGCACAACTATCTACAGTTTCAGCGAGCGCTTCAGCCGAAGCAAGTGTCCTGCTCCATATCTGCGCTGGCGTTTCTCCTATCTTGGCAAGGGTTTTGGCAATGTTTGTTGCCACATTGCCAGCTCCTATCATTACTATTTTCATAAGTTCTTTTCCTGTTATAGCTACAAAAGTAAGCAAATGCGCAGAAAAAGCACAGAAAACGAGTCGATTTTTAAAAAAGATTTGCTATTTTTGCCACATGAAAGAAGAGGTTAGTGTTACTCTGATAACTAAAGCATCCGATTTGCCCGGCATAATATGCGATGATTTCTTTCAAAGTGTGGAGTTGTTCAAGATACTTGAAGCCACACCAAAACAGAAACCATACATGGCATTAGCTATTGACGGGCAGGGACATATTGTGGCACATCTCTTGGCTGTAGTGTCTTACCACCACTTGCTGCTACCCCCGTTTACCTATTCGCATTGCCACATATATGGCGAGGGCGTTTATACGCCAGAAGTGGAGAACAAGGAAGCTATCTTCTCTCTCTTCGTGAAAGCAATAACTGCCGAACTGACACACAAGCTGTGCCTGTTCATAGAGATAAGCGACTTGAGCAGCAAGATGTTCGGATATGGCAAACTGCGCGAGAACGGCTTCTTTCCAATACAATGGCAGAAAATACACAACTCGCTGCACTCAAAACATCCTTACGAACGTCTGCCGCAGAAGTTGCGTGACAAGATTGCCGTTGCAGAACAGCGCGGAGTTAAAGTAGAAACGATTAAACCAGATGGCAAAGAACTGCAGCAAGCCGTGAAGCTCATGCGCCACTACTTCAGACTGAAGCCTCGACGCACCGTGCGTAGCTGCAAGCTCTTCGAAAACCTGGCAACAAGCAAGCATTGCAAGATATTCGCAACAAAATACCGAAACCGTATCATCGGCACATGCGTTTGCTTCTTCTTCGGCGGCAACGCCTACATGTGGCAGTTGGCTTCGCGCCGCAAGAGTTTCATGATGCTCTACCCTGCTACATACACGGTATGGTCTGCATTGAAGTATGCACACGAGCATGGCTATGCACACATGTACTTCCTTGATGCCGGACTGCCTTTCAAGCGCAACCCCATGCGCGAGTTCATCCTCAACTTCGGGGGCAAGCAGGTTTCCGAATACCGCTGGTTCCGCATACAGTTTCCTTGGATAGGCAGGCTCATGGATTGGTTCTATAACGAGTAACGGCATACAATGATAAAAACATAGCATGCTTAAAAGATATCTCTAACAGACAGACACCAAAACAATAAAAAAATAAACAAAAACTCAATAACAATGAAAGCACTCATAGACAGAATTCAGAAAGACGGCAAATGCTACCCTGGTGGCATCCTCAAAGTAGACAAGTTCATTAACCACCAGATGGATCCTAACCTTATGAAGGACATCGCCGTGGAGTTCATACGCCGCTTTGCAAACACCAAAGTGAACAAGATTCTTACTATTGAGGCATCGGGCATTGCGCCGGCTATCATGATGGGATTTCTGATGAACCTTCCGGTTGTGTTCGCAAAGAAGAAGAAGCCGAACACGCTCGACAACATGCTCGCTACAAAGGTTACGTCGTTCACAAAGCAGCGCGACTACGACGTGGTTATCTCACGCGACTACCTCACTCCTGACGACCACGTTATTTTCATCGACGACTTCCTTGCATACGGCAACGCAGCCAAGGGCATCATCGACCTCTGCAAGCAGTCGGGAGCCACACTCGAAGGCATGGGCTTCATCATCGAGAAGGCATTCCAGGATGGCGGACAGTATCTGCGCGAACATGGTGTGCGTGTAGAGTCGCTCGCTATCATTGAGTCGCTCGACAACTGCGAGATTAAGATTAAAAACGCATAATGAGGAACGACCTTCAACTCCTCGAACTGCTCCTAAAAGACCAATCGCTCAGTTCGCCCGAGAGCAACTCATACATCTCTTGGGCAACTGACGATTACAGCGTTACTGACGCAGACAAAACGGGCGATAACAGCCCGTTTTCGTTTAATGCGCAGATAACACCGGAGCTGGTCAGCCACCATCAAGACCTTATACAGCCTCGCATAAAAAAACATCCATCCATGCAGACTTCACGCTCGAAAAACCGTGCAGAGGTCTTCACCCCAGCGTGGATATGCAATGCGCAAAACAACCTCGTCGATGAGCAATGGTTCGGCAAGAGAGATGTGTTCAATTCTGAACATATCGACGAGAACGGCGAACACGCATGGGTGACATCTCAACAGCCAGTCGTCTTTCCGAAGAACCGCACATGGATGTCATACGTGCGGGCAAGACGCATGGAGATAACCTGCGGAGAAGGACCTTATCTGGTTTCGCGCTACGACACAACAACGGGCAGACTGATTCCTATTGGCGAACGCATTGGCATGCTCGACCGCAAGTTCCGTATCATCAACGAGAACACTCCGCCAGAGCCAACAAAGGCAAATAAGCGCCAATGGATTCGCAAAGCCTACCAAGCACTTCAGTCGGTATACGGCTTCGACAGTCAGGGCGACAATGTCTTTCTGACGCGCGAGTCTGTATTTCTTTCGTTCTGCGAATACTACACAGAGCGTTGGCACCGACAGCCCCACCGCGACGCCGTCTTGAAGGCTGCAGAAATCATTTCATGGAACATCTGGCAGATGGACGGACTGAACTTCAACGTTCCCAACTCCGACCGCGACGCCGTCATCATGGAATGGCATAACGCCGAACCGCTCGACGGCAAGAGAATTGCTTACAAAGACATAGTGAAATAGATATACGACTGAACAGTCGCAACTAAAATACTCAACAAGAATGATATCAACAGAAAGCATAGTATTCCGAGCAGAACAAGAAGAAGCTATCGACTTCACCGTGACAGCCCTTAAACGCTCACGCAAGGTGCTCTGGAATGCAAAGATGCGCTTCGGTAAGACGCTCTGCGCTATCGAAGTGGCACATCGTCTTGGATACAGACGCACACTCGTACTCACTCATCGCCCTGCTGTGCGACAGGAGTGGTTCGACTCTATAGAGAAACTGCAACTTGAAGGATGGAAATACGGCAGCCGTACAACGTCTGCCATGTCTGAGGACGAGCGAAAGCGTCGTGGCGCGTCGTTTGCCGAACTTGAGGATGCTGCAAAAGACAAAGACACCCACTACGTCTATTTCGCATCTATGCAGGATTTGCGCTCTTCTAAACGCGTGAACCAGCAGAAGGGCATCGTGAAGAACGACGACGTGTTCTCGGCAAAGTGGGATTTCCTTATCGTCGACGAGGCACATGAGGGCATCACCACACGCCTCGGCAACGATGTTATAGCCGAACTGCAGAAGCGTCGCAGCATGCGCACGCTCTATCTCTCGGGCACACCATATAGTATACGCCAGAACTTCGACACAGCTGACGTATACAACTGGGACTATTGCATGGAGCAACGTGCAAAGGAGCAATGGGACAGCTCTGCTGCCGGCGCTCCGAACCCGTACGCTAACATGGCGCGAATGAACATCTTAACTTACAATCTGCGCAACACATTCGCTCCTTATTTCCTTACAGACAACGAGGGCTTCAACTTCGCTGAATTCTTCCGTGTTGATGAGGCTCAGATGTGCTTTGTGCATGAAGCCGACGTAAGAAAGTTCGTCAGCCTTCTCGCTACAGCTCCTCAGTATCCGTTCGCTAACGAGGCGCTGAGCCAGTCGCTCTGCCACACATTATGGTATATGCCGGGTGTGAATGCAGCGCGTTGTCTTGCGCAGATACTCACAGAGCAGATTTTAGAGAATCCGTTCCGCGGCTATAAGGTTATTAATGTAGCAGGCGACGGAGTATCTTCGCAGACTTCCCCGCTTGAGGAAGTGAAGACGGCTATCAGCAGCAACGAACGCACCATCACTCTCTCTTGCGGACGTCTCACAACGGGTGTTTCCATACCCGAATGGACAGCCGTATTCATGCTCGCAGGTTCAGCCGAAACGGGTTGCGCCCACTACTTCCAGACCATTTTCCGCTGCCAGAGTCCGTATCGTGAGGGCATGAAAGCCGAATGCTACACTTTCGACTTCTCGCCTGTTAGAACACTCACAGCCATCGACCAGTATATCAGCAACAACATTGCTACGACCGATCACGAAGCACGCGTGCAGAAGCTCACCGAGTTCCTTCACTACTGCCCCACCATCATCGTAGACGGAGGCAAGCGCAACCAGATTGATACAGAGACGTTCATCCGCTATATCAACACCTCATACTCTACAAGCCTCATCCGCAACGGCTTCCACGGTGACTGTCTGTATACCGATTTGAACAATCTCGGCAAGAACGACATACGCCTGCTCGAAGAAGTGGCTGAAGCAATGGCTAATGCGATGCTCGAGGAGCGCCGACAGAGAAACAACGACATTCAGGCTGCGAAGAAACCGGCAAAGAAGGCTAAGAGCAAGGCTGCTGAAAACGCAGAAAAGCAGAACGAGGCGACAGCCGCTCAATCGAGAGAGGCTGCAGCTATGGCACGCCTCACCCCACGCCAGCGAGCAATAGCCATATTGAGCCAGATATCTACCCGCTTCCCTATCATGATTTACGGCACGGTGGACAACATCGAGGGTCTTACCATCGACTCGTTCCTGCGTAACATCGACGCCGAATCGTGGCGCCATTTCATGCCGCGTGGCATCACCATGCAGCTCTTCAAGCGCCTTAAGCACCTCTACCGCGAAGACATCTTCGTGGCCACAGCCAAGGCTATCGTTGCACGCCTGCGCCATGCCGACACACTTGCACCGGACGAGCGTGTGGCTGAGATTGCAAACATCCTCTCCGACTTCTCTTACACCGACCGCGAGACCATTCTCACTCCGTGGAACGTCGTCAACCGTCATCTCTCCGACACGCTCGGCGGCTACTGCTTCTTCGACGACAAGTTTGAGAAGCCGCTCGCGCAGACACGCTTCGTATACAACGAGGGCGTAACAAACCGCACGCTGATGAACCCGAACGCACAAATCCTCGACATCTGCTCGAAGACAGGCCTCTACTCGCTCTACGTTGCCTACTCTTTATATAAGGTGCGCAGCAGCCAGTCGCAGGGTCTGTTCGACATGCTGTCCGACCAGGAGTCGTGCTCCATGTGGAAAGAGGTTGTTGAGCATAACGTGTTTGCTGTCTGCAAGACTGCCATGGCGGCATGCATCACACGCCGCACACTCGTAGGCTTCGACAGCGACGTGAAGCCCAACATCATCACCATACCCGACCTCAACAGTCAGGTGATTGTGTACAAGACGAAACTTGCCAACACCCTCAGCGACCCACGTAACTATCCAAATACAAGCACAAACCAGAAAATGAAATTCGACGCAATCATAGGCAATCCGCCCTATCAGATGAATATCGGCGAGAAGAAAGACAACTACGGCATACCGCTCTACAACCAGTTTGTGGACATTGCCCGCCAGATACGCCCGCAATTCATCACGATGATAACGCCTTCAAGATGGTTCACAGGCGGACGCGGACTCGACCAGTTCCGCCAGTCGATGCTTGGCGACACGCATATTCGTGCCATCTTCGACTATGTAGACTCTAAGGATTGCTTCCCTACAGTCGATATCTCTGGCGGTGTGAGCTACTTCCTGTGGGACGCTAAGCACAAGACCAACTGCCAGTTTACGAACCACTTCGGCGGCAACGCAAACACGCTGCCTCGCAAGCTCGACGAGTTCAATATCTTCGTGCGCAACAATGGTGCGCTTTCGCTCATCCACAAGGTGAAAGCCATGTCGAAGACCATGCTCAACGCACAGATAAGTCCGCAGACTCCGTTCGGCTTTGTGTCTACATACCGCGGCACCGCACAGCCCGAGACCAACCCTACATGCGTAATGCTGAAGTCGTCGGGCGATGCGTCGTACGTGCTGCGCGAGGACATCAAGAAAAACCAGCAATGGGTTGACCTCTACAAGGTGATCTTCTCGAAGGCTACCTGCGAGCATGCCGGCACACCCGACCGCAACGGACAGTATCGTGTGCTCTCGGCTCTCGCCCTCCTGCAGCCGCAATGTGTCTGCACGCAGAGCTATCTTGTAGCTGGCGCTTACGCCACAGCCGAAGAGGCAGAAAACCTGCTCACATATCTGAAGACAAAGTTTGTGCGCTACCTCATCCTGCAGACTATCACTTCGCAGGACCTCTCGCCGGAGAAGTTCATGTTTGTGCCGCTGCAGAACTTCACAAGCAAGTCGGATATAAACTGGAGTGCTACTGTTGAGGAGATAGACAAACAGCTTTACGAGAAATATGGTGTTGACGAGGCGGAAAGAAGCCTTATCGAAAACACTATTAAGGAGATGTAATGTTATCGTACACCGAACGCCGCCCGACCGGACTGCGAACGCAACCCA
>ULJH01031540.1_pt1 | contig 88490 bp, 110 predicted proteins | sample 1950781 | NCBI WGS metagenome assembly ULJH01 (sample SAMEA4835462, study PRJEB28245) | human gut metagenome | biome: gut microbiome; material: fecal sample | place: Denmark | collected 2008 | reverse complement strand
TTAACAGGAATGCCTTTTCAAATGCCTGCTATGGATTTAATGAATGTGACAGGAATGTTTAATATAGAGAATTATGCTAATGCAATTTTAATTAAACGTAATTTAAATATACTTGCAACAGATATGGATTTTGTTTGGGATAAACCAAATCAAAAATTATACATATCAGCTAATCCAAATATTCCAAATAGAGTAACTATTAATTTTAAACCTGAATATTATTCAGTTGAAGATATTCGAGAAGATTATTGGGAAACTCAATTAAGGAAATTATCATTAGCTATGTGTAAAATTGTATTAGGTAGAATTAGAAGTAAATATAAATCAAGTTCTTCTAAATTTGAATTAGATGGTGATACTTTATTAAGTGAAGGTAATAATGAATTACAAGCCATAAGACAATATTTAGATGAAAATAAGGATATATTTACAGTTTTAAATTAATAAAAAGAAAGGAGAAAAATTATGAATTTAACAGAAGCAACAATACTTGCTTTACAAGGCAAATTAAATTTACAAGAAGATGTTGAAATTGAAACAGACCAAGTAGAAGTTACTGTAGGAGATGATAAAACTGTTATTGATACAGAAGATTCTACAGTTACTGTAGAAAAAAATAATGAAACATCTACAGAAGAAGAACCAGTAGAAGTAGAAACAAGTGAAGAAATTGTTTCAGATGCTGATTTAGCTGATGATAATTTAGATGTTGAACCTGTTGAAACATCTGATGAAGATACAGAAGAAGTTATTTCAGATGAAAATATTGAAACAAATACAGAAGATTCTGCAATAGAAGATACAGAAACTGAAGAAGATGAAAGTGAAGATTCAGAAGAAGAATTAGATGAATCTAAAAAATTAAATGAAGGTAGTTATGATAATTTTGAAGATTTTCAAAATGAAGTAAAATCTAGTGGAAGTTTATATGATTATGTATACAGAAATTATTATCAAATGCCTTTAGATTTTCTTAAAGAAATAGCTTTAAATGCAATTTATGAAGCTAATAATGATGAAGCTATTATATCAGATATGAAAGAAAGAGTATTTGAAAGTAAATCTGTAACTGAAGAATGTGATAATTGTGATGATACAGAAAAAGAAACTTTTAAATATAGTTCTAAAACATTCAATGAAGCTTTTGAAAAATACTTAAAAGAACAAGATGATAAAATTCAAAAATTCAATGTTAAAAATTTAAGTAGAAATCAAAAAGGTGACTTAAAAATAGAAGCTTATATGACAAGAGAAAATAAAATTAAAAAGGTAGAACTTAAATTAGAAGCTTATAAAACTTATAATACTATAACAAAATATAAATTTGATAATTTTACAGATAACAAAAAAGTTGAATCAAAACAAAATAAACTTAAACTAATTACAAGATTAAATAAAGACAAAGTATTAGAATGTAAATTAATTACAAAATAATTTTTAAAAGAAAGGAGAAATAATAAATGTCATTCATTAATATTTATACTAATAACTTATCTAGAGAATTACGTAACTCAACTACATTTGTAGATAATTGGGCTTATGTTCCTGGAACAGCTATTACAGGTGACTGGAAAACTGTTTATCCATTTACAAGTTTAGATGATTTTAATGATACTTGTGGTGATAGAAGTCCTGAAGGATCTATAACACATGAAATAGTAGCTGGTTTATTAAATTCAGGAATTCCTGTATTATTCAGAAGAATTGCATGTGAAAATCAAGATACTTCATCAGAAGAATTAGGAGTTACTAGAGCTGAAGTTATTTTATCACATTATGATTCAGATGAATCTGCAGATCATAATGATGTAAAAATTTCTGAAAAATATGGAGGAACTTTTGGTAATGATATGACTATTACAGTTCGTAATTCTGGTATTGCTTATTGGTTAGAAGTATATTTAAAATATACATTACTAGAAAGAAAAAAATTAATCAATATAGGTAAAGAAGATTCACAAGAACAAACAAATCAAAAACTCATAGATGCATTAAAAACAACAGAATTTGATAGAATTGTAATAGATGTATTAGAAGATGATCCTCAAAAATTTGAATTACAAACAGTAAGTAATAAGGCTTTATCAGGTGGAACAGATTTTGATGAAAGTAAAGTTGCTGCAGAAATTCCTAGAAGTTATGATTTTATTAAAGATAAAATTTTATATCAACCAAAATTCTTAACATCAGGAGGATATACAGATGAAGATATGTCTACATCAGCTCCTATTGCAGAAGCAATGTTAAACTTGAGTTTATTAAGACAAGATTGTAGAGCTTTAATAGATATTCCTATTGGAACACCTGCAGAAGATCAACAAGAATTAGCTGCTCAAGTAGCTTATCAACAATTAAGTGATGATCAAGCAATTCCAAGTGGAAGTATATGTGCTCCATGGCAATACATGCAAGTAGGTACTGAACAAGTTTGGATGCCACCATCATATGTATATCTAACAGTTGTTGGAAATGCATTAAGTAAAGGTGGAAAAGTATATACACCAAAAGCAGGTGTAGCTAGTGGACAAGTTGCAAATATATTAAGACCTGAATTTGAAATAGGTTCAGATTTATCTGAACAATGGCAATCTGATACAGCTGTTAATATAAATCCTATAATGAGATTACAAGGTGGAAAATTTGTAATTGCAGGAAATAGCACAATATTAATGCCTGAATCTACATCAGGAGAAGATAATGCTTTTTCTGAATCAAGCGCAGATCTAGCTGTAATTGAAATTAGAAGATTTGTTTATAATTTAGCAACAGAGTTACAATATCAATATAATGCTGTTACAGCATTTGAAACATTCTCAATAAAAACAGCTAAATTCCTTGAAGGAATGATGAGTGAAGGAGCTGTAGGTGATTACAATATTTATAATATGAGTTCTGATACAGATCCTAGAACATTGAAAATTAGATTAGATGTTAGTGTAATGCCTACTATTAAGAATATTGAAATTTACTTAAATATTTCTTATGGTAGTGTTGAATTAAATACAGGAGGTGAAGCATAATGGCTGGTATATTTACTGATTCTGATTTATCTTATGATAGCGCAGGACAATTACAAAATGGAATGAACAAATATTTAGGTACAACATATATTTTAAATCACAAAGCTGATTTTGAACCTGGTAGAACTTCAGATTTTATTTTAAAGATAAAATTTGAAAGAGATTTATATGGAATGGATGGTAGATTAGTTGCAACTGCTGATGAAGCAAGTGAAGCCTTAGCTTTATCATTAAGAGATTACACAGGTCCTCAAATGACAATTGAACCAATTAGTATTAGAACTGGAAATGGTCAAGTTAATTATGCAGGTGTACCATCAGTAGGAAATTCTCCTATTTCATTTACTGATTATATTGGTATGAAAACAGAATACATATTACTTGCTTGGTATGCTATGGCACATAATATAACAAATGACAAAATTGGTTTCAAAGAATATTATAGCAATGATGGTATTTTATATAAATGGGCTCCTAATGGAACAAGACAAATAAGTTGGTGGCTATTAGGTTGTTGGATAAATGAATATAATCAAGGTCAATATTCAAGACAAAATCCTGAATTAAGACAATTCTCAACAACAATTTATTATGATAAACCTGTACCATATGCTAAACCTGATTTCAGTTCTTGGTATGTTGGAGACGATGAAACAGCTTACACAACATATACAAAACCAAATTATATTGGTACTCAATCAAATTCACTTACAAATTAATGACCTTCTAAAATATATACAAGAGAGATTTTATTCAAAAAATCTCTCTTATTTTTATACTTGTAAAATATTAATAAGAAGATATCTTGGGAGGAATACTTTTGGAGAACAATTTAGAAATATTAAATAAATTAAATGATGATGAAATGGAAGTAGTTAAAAATATATTATCACAAATTGCTGATAATGGTAAATCTAAAGAACTAGAAGATATCTATTATGAAGATTATGAAGAAATACCAGTTGATTTAACTACTTTTTTATGTGATGAACAATATTTAGGTAATTATACAAATTATGGTAGAGATATTTATGATACTTGGAAAAAAGAATTAGCTTATGTACATGATCCTGCTAATTTTATAGATCAATGGGCAATAACTGGAAGTACTGGTACTGGTAAATCTACAGTTGCAACTTATAGTTTGTGTTATGAATTATATAAATTAATGTGTTTGAAAAATCCAAATAGATATTATTTAGGTGCAGATGAAACAATTTGGTTTTTATTCTTTAACTTAAACTTAAAACTTGCTGAAAAAACAATGTGGGGTAAATTTCAAAAAGCCTTACAAAAAAGTCCTTGGTTTCAAGAAAGAGGTACTATATCTGGTAGAACAAATTTAGTATATCAACCTAATAAAGATATTCGTTTAGATATTGGTTCTACTGAAGAACATGCTTTATCTGTTGCTGTTATGTTTGCGGCTATGGATGAAATGTCTTTTGGTGATAATGATAATGTTGATTATTTACAAGCAGGTATGATGCAAATATATAATCAATTATATCTACGTTTATCATCTCGTTTTCTTAAAGGTGGACGTATTCAAGGTAGAATGTATTTAATTTCATCTGCTAAATCTACAAATGCTGTACTTGAAAGTTTTATTCGTGATAATGAAGGACAACCTGGAATGTATGTAAGTAGATATAAACAATGGGAAGTATTACCTGCATCTAAGTTTAGTGGTGAATGGTTTAAGATAGCAGTAGGAAATGAATTATTAACTAGTTACATAATGGGAGTTAATCCCAGTGAAGAAGAAATTAAAGAAGCTCAAGAAAAAGGATATACTGTTATTGATGTACCTAGAGAAATGAAACATAGATTTGAAATGGATTTTAATAGAACATTGATAGACACTTGTGGTATCTCTGTACAATCAAGTTATAAATATATTCCATATAGAATAGTAGAACCTTGTATAGGAGATATGAAAAATCCTTTTAAAGATGAAATAATAAAAACAGGTTTAAATGATTCATTACAGATTAAAGACTTTTTTTATCCTGAAATAGTACCTGAAATCTTATACAGTAAAAAAATATTTATTCATTGCGACTTATCAAAATCTGGAGATATGACAGGAATTAGTGCTGTTGCTGTTCTTGGATATAAAAATCAAGAAAGATTTGATGATACTGGAGATCAGACTCTTTTAAAAGAAATTGTATTTAGGCATGTATTTTCAGTTGGTATTCAATGTCCAGCTAATGATGAGTTAAGTATGATTAAAGTAAAAGATTTTATACATTATTTAAAATATGATTTAGGTTGGAATATAGCTGGAGTAAGTTGTGATGGTTATCAATCATTAATGTTATTACAAAGTTTAAAATTGGATGGATTTAATACAAAAGAAGTTTCTATGGATATAATCAAAAATAAAGAATGTGTTGGTTATACTATATTTAGAAATACGTTAGTTGAACAAAGAATAAAATTAATAAAATGTCATACATTATTAAAAGAAATAACTAATCTTGAAAAGAATGAAACTACAGGTAAAATAGATCACCCTAAACAAACAACAAAAATATTAGATGATGGCACTAAAGTAAAATCTGTTGGAAAAGATATTTCAGATAGTTTAGGTGGAGCTGTATATAATGCTACTTTAAGTGTAGATTTAAATGAATTAGATTATATGGAAAATGTTACAATAGCTAATAATTCAGATATGACAACAATTAGTGGTAGTAATAATGTTGCTGATGAATTATTTGGATTTTCTCAAAATTTTGATGGTTCTATTAGTCTTAATAAAGATTTTAATAATTCAGATAATCAAGATGAAGATATTAACACACAAATTGATGAAGAAATAAATAAAACTATAAATCAAAATAGATTAGTTGTTAATAAAATTAAACAAAATAATAAAACTAATTTATCTGATCAAGAGATTTTAGATATGTATGATGAGTTAAATAATGATGGTTTTATAATTATGTAAAATATTATTGTAAGAATAAAAATATTATTTTTGGAGGTAGGAAATATGAACAAAGAAGAAAACAAAGAAATATTACCAGATATTAAAAATATCAAAACACAGGATACTTTTACATTACCAAGTAAAGGTCTTGTATATACAGAAGCTGATAATATTGGAAAAAGTATTACATTAAGAAGGATGACAACAAAAGAAGATAAAATGCGTTTAAGAAATGAAAGTGAAGATAAAGTTAGAAAAGACATTTTACAAGCTTGTATTTTAGATCAAAATGTGGACGCAGGAAAATTAAAATTATTAGATGCAAATTTCTTATTATTTAAATTAAGAGTTTTGAGTTTATTAGATGATACATATAAAGTAAGTTGTTTCTGTCCTAAGTGTACTACAACTTTTGTACATGAAGTAAATTTATCTGAATTAGATGTTAATTATTTAACAAAAGAAAAATTAAAAATGTTAAAAGTTGAATTACCTTTAAGTAAGTTACAAGTTGATTTAAAATATCCAAGTTTACAAGATACTATAAACATGGGTGATAAATTAAGAGAATACATTGATAAATTTCCAAATGCTGATAGAAATGAATTAGTATATACTGTATCATCAATGTTGTATATAGATAAAATAAATGGTCAAAAATTATTATCAGAAGAATTAGAAGATTGGGTTGATAATCTAGATATATTAGATAATAGATTTTTAAGAAATAATATAGCTAAATTAGATAATTCTTTTGGATTTGATGAAGTTATACCAGCTCAATGTCCAAATTGTGGTAATGTAATTAATCATGGATTACCAATAACAAATGAATTATTCAATCCCAGTTTATAGAGCTGTAATAAAATTAGATGATAAACATTTAAGTTTTTTTAAAGAAGATGTTGAAGATATTATAGATCAGCAATTAATGATAACTAAATTATGCAGCTCAATATCTTTTAAAGATACAAATGATATGGATGAATATGAAAGAGTATATGTATTAAAGAAATTAATTCAAATGCGTAAAGAAGAAAATGAAGCAAAAGAAAAAGCTATTGAAGAAGCTAAAAATAGAAATAAAAGATAGGTATTTAATTACCTATCTTTTAATCTTTTTATATAAGTTTTATAATCTTTAATAGTTCCAGTATTTTTAATATCTTTATCTTTTATTCTGAATAGATGTAAATCTAATTTTTCAAATAAATCTTCTATTTCTTCATTATAATGATTTTGTCTAAATTCCATAAAGTCTTTATAAGCATTTGTTATATATTGTGTATTTTGTTCCTCTAATTTTTTAATGTTATTTTCTTTATCAGCAATAAGTTGATTTATTGAATCCTTTTTTGAATAATATTCTGTATCATCTATATTTTGTAATTTAATTTCTAATTCTTCTAATCTTTTATTCATTAAATCTATTTCATTTTCATAATCTTTTATTTTAGTTTTATATTTTTTATTATTAAATAATTTATTTATCAATGAAGTATCTGTTTTATATTCATTAATTTTATAATGTAATCTATCTATTTGACCTTTTATTGAAAGTCTTTCTTGATTATATTTTGTATATGGATTTTCTAATTTATTTAATTTTTGTTTTAAATTAGATATATCATTTTCTTCTGTTTCTATTTCATTATCAATATCAGCATTAGATTTATTTAAATATGTTTCAATATTTTTTAAATCATTATAATTTAAATTATATTTATCACATAGTTCATTATATCTCATTAATCTATCATGATTTTGTCTTGCTAATTCTAATTCTAATTCATTTATAAATTTTTGATTTTCTAATTTAAGTTTATTGTTATATTCTCTATCAGCTGCTTCTCTTGCAGCTTGTATAGTTGCTTCCGCTTGTCTTTTAGAATTTATTTCATCTTGTTTTAATTTCTGTTGAGCTAAATCATTTGCAATTTCTTGTTGTTCTAATAAATCCCAAGTATTTTGCATTTGTCTTCTTTGTTCAATTGTAGTATTTTGATAATCAGGATTACTTACTATATAACTTTGTGGACGTCTATTTCTTGGCATTTTAATCACTCTCCTTTACTTTTAAATTTTCTATTTTATATATAGCATTTTTAATATCAAAATATTCTATATGTGTATCTATTGGATAAATAGTTGCTACTATTTTATGATTTCTTTCAATATCTATAAAATCATCTTCATCATTTATATTATCTTGCATTGTTTGTATATTATGATCTAAGAAATTTAAAACACAGTTTCTAGAATAATAAGTTCTTAATACCTTTCCTTTAGATTTATTATAATTTCTTTTAATTATCTTATACATATAATTCCTCCTCTATATATCTAATATAATTGCTTTATCTAATATTGATTTTAATCTAATTAATTCTTTTTCTGTAATTTGAATAGCCTCTTCTTTTGTCATAAAATAATATTCTTCTTTGTCTTCTTTTATATTATTTAATTTATTTAAAGTTTTATCATAGTCTTTTTTATATGAATCATAATCTTTCTTATATATTGTATTTTCATCTAATATTTTTATTCTTTTTAAAAATTCTAAAGTATTAAAACATCTATAGGAATATACTTTGCCTTCAGCTTCAAAAGCTATGTTATATGTTTGTTCTATTTCATTATACCAATATTCAGCTGTTGGATATTTTTGTCTTATTAGTTCTAATGCTTTATCTTGTTTTATAATACTTGATTTCATATTAAACACCTTCTTTATTTATTATAGCTATTTTTCTATAAAGTATTTACTAAATACCAATCATTGAATTTTTTGAAATAATTAATAGCACATTCTTCTGCTTCTTTTTCTGTTTCAAAATATATTGCTTCTGTTTTATCTATAACCCATTTTAAAGATTTTCCAGGTCCTTCTGCTAAATAAACTTCTTTTCCTGATTTTAATTTCATACAAATTAAAGTAAATTCTTCCATAATTATACCTCCCTACTTTCTATATATTAATTATACTATATTTTTTAAAAAATGTAACGGGTTTTTATAAAAGTTTTTAAACTTATTTTTTAAGTAAAATATTAATAGATATTTATGAAAAAGGAGATTAATAATGCCTAGAAAAAAACAAAATGTTGAAGCTTATGGTAAATCATGGAGTCCTATAGATTTACCTAATTTAGAAAAAGCAATTAAATTATATGAACGATTAAATTATTTGCAAGATCATTTTGCTAATTCTTTATCTGGTTCTCAAGCTATAATGCAACAAATTAATGAGAAAACAGATATTCAAAATGAATTACAAAGATTAGGTATTAAATTAACTGAAGATCAAGCAAAAGAAGTAGCTGGTTTAATCAAAAAAAGACAAGAGGAAAATCAAGAACTAGATAAATCAAATAATTTAAAAAAGAGTACCTATGGAGCTTTAACAGGCGATACAATTAAAAACCAATATAATAGACAACAAGGATATACTAGACCTGATACATCAGTTTATCAACAAAGATCTTTACAAGGATTTTTAAATAATGCTAGTAGTATATATACAACAAGTCGTCAAAATAAAGTATATAATCAAGCTGTACAATCAGAAATAAATAGAATTAAAGCAACAGGTTCTATTATGTCAGATGCTGGTATTCAAAAAGCAGCTGAATTAAATATAAAAAATGGTAAAATGGGAAATGAGGCTTCTCAACTATTAAATAAATCTGCTCAAGGATTTAGTAAAGGAGCTAGTGTTATACAGGTTGCTGCTGATACATTATTAGCAGGTGTTAATAAATTAACTAATTTATTTTTTGCAGGTGTTAATAAACAAAGTCAAGTATATGAAGATACATTTACAAATATTTCTGTTCGTAATAGAACTACAAGATCTCAATACTATGATGCGCAAAGAGGAATAAATGATGAATTACAAGAACAAGGTTTATTTAATAATGTAGCTTCTTCTGATGTTATGCAAATGTGGAATACCTTAGCAAGTCAAGGTATTAGTATAAATATGGAATCAGAAGAAAGTAGAGCGCAAGCAACAGCTAAAGCTATTGAAACTGTAGTTACAAATACTATAGTACCTTATTTAAATACTTCTTCTGCATCTTTTCAACAATTTGCAGATCAACAACCTAATTTAATAAAACAAGTTAGAGGTATAGGATTAACAACTCAAGATATTAGTGGCAGTTCAATTGTAGCAAATAAATATTTACAAGATATGATAGATAGTTTATCTCCAATGGGAGCTTTAGCTGAACAGGAATTAGGTTTACAATTCGCTCAAATGACAGGAGAATATGAAAATTTAAGAGCTCAAGGATATTCTGATGCTTTGATAGGTAAATTATATAGCGGTGCTGCTACAATGTATAATGACCCAATGGCAGCTTTAAATAGTGGTAATTTAGATTTAGTTATGGCTACTGCTAATATGATTGAAAGTGGTGGAGATTTTAGAAATGCTGCTGATGTAGCAAGTGCTTATAATAAATCAGCTGACTTTGTATCAAATTTAACACCTGAAGGTAGACTATCTTCATTATATGCTGGGGTAACTAATACCTATTTAGATGTACAAGGTAAAACTGAAATGAATGAAAGAAATGCTGATTTAAATGCTGCAGAAGAAGCTGGAAGACAAACAGCAGCTCAAACAGAAGCTAATGGTAATAAAGCAGCTGAAGATCTAGCAAATGATATGAATCAAACAAATCAAAAATTACAAGAATTAACAATGGAAAATATTTCAAATGAATTTGCTACTTTGAAAGAATTCATGGGTCATTGGTATGATGTTATTGTTACTGCAATTAAAGGTATAGCTGGAACCTTAGCTGCTGGTGTAATTGGTAAAGGTATCGGAGCATTAGCTGGTAGTGCTGCTGGTGGTACTGGTTCTGGTATATTAGCTTCTAGCGGAGGTATTGCATTAGGAACTGTTGGAACGGTTGCTGCTAGTGCTGCTTTAGTAGCAGCTATTGGAGCTGGTATTTATCAAGCAGATCAAAAAAATAAAGAAGAAAGTGCTAAAACAGCTGAGGAGAATTTTAAAAATAGTGATAGTTCATTTGCATCTAGTGATACAGCTAGTAAATTTGTAGGTGGAGCTGGGGCTGAATTAAATACAGATGATTTAACTGGCTGGGGCAAATTTATGAGATCTGCTGGTGATGCTATAGATACATGGGGATTAGGTATACGTAAAGGTTGGACAGGTATAACAAATTTCTTTGATGGTAAAAAAGGCTGGACTGATACTGATTATGTTGGAAAAAATGCTCAATATTGGAATAGTATTGTAGCTAATGGATTAAGAGATTTTAATAGTGATGAAGATAGAGGAGGATATTATGCAGCTTATGCTTTTTTATTAGATCAAGTTAATTCTCTAGAATCTACTAATAAAATGGGAGAGCCTATAACAAAAGATGATTTAAAAGCTTTATTTACAACAGTAAATCCAGATACAGGAGAATCATTATTTAAATATTGGTCAATTGGTTCAAAAATGTCATATTTTGTTAATAATAATTTAGTACCTACAGGTGAGGATGGAACTAAAGCTAATGGTGATATTGATTATGCTAGTGTATATGAAGCTCCAAAAGGTTCATATCGTATTGGTTTAAATAGAGTACCATATGATAATTATCCTGCTTTATTGCATGAAGATGAAACAGTACTTACAGCATCTACAGCTAATGAATTAAGAAATTTAACAGATACATATAGAGAAACAAGTCAGCAAAGTATATCATTTGATACTATAATTCAAAGTCAAACAGATACTCTATGTGCTAAACTAGATCAAGTAATAACAGCTATTAGTAATATAAGTACAGGTACATTAAAACCTTCTTGGGATGAAAATGGTATTTTAAATAATATGAAAAATTTAAAAAATTTAAATACATTTAATAACTAGATATTTATATGAAAAATAGAGAAGGTTTAAATTCTTCTCTATTTTTAGCATAATTTAAATCTTGTAAAATATTATTAGAATTATTTAATATGTTTAATTAAAGGTACATATAAATATATTAATTAAATATAAAAATGTGTTATTTCTATAATTATGTGCGAAATAACTATATGATTAAGGAGATAATAAATGAATATAAAATTTGGAACAGATAATTTTTATGTTAAATATTTAAAAAGATTTTTAAATCATGAATTATCACAAACGGGAGCTATTTTAGGTAAATTTGATAAAGCAGATCAACAATCTTTAATACATTATTTAAACTTGCCAAATGTAAAAGATATGTTCTCTGTTGAAAAAGAAATAACTGAAAAATTTCCTGAATTGAATACTTTATTTAATATGAAATTAAAAGATAACTTAATACAATGGACATCTAAAAATATATCTGATAAAGAATCAAATTTCATAATTAATAATTTAGATGCTATAAAAGATTATTGTGAATCTGTTGGATGGGAAGTAGATACTGTATCTGAATGGGTAGATTTAACAAAAGATATTAATGGAGATAATAAAGTTGATAGTCAAGATAGAACTATTCTTTATAATATAGTATATAGTAATGCTACATACCCTCAAGAAATAATGAATAAAGCTGATTTAAATTTAGATGGTGTCATTGATTCTACAGATGTAACAATAATGGATAACTATTTAATAGATGGAAAATTAAGATTAGATATCAAACAAGGTTCAAGGAAAAATTATTTTCCAAATGAAGATATGCTTGTATTTGTTAATCAATTTGATGGTACGTTTATTTATAATTATGCGATTAGAGATGAAATAGGTAGAGATGATATACCTCATTATAATACATCAGGCTTATATAAAATAGCTTTATATAAATGTACGCCAGGTGAAAAAGTCACAATAGCTCATAACAGTTCACAAGCAGTACATTTAGTTATTGGTTGTTCATTCGTTAGATTAAAACAAGATATTATTGGTTCTGAATCTGTATTACAAAATGTAGTAGAAGTTGATTTAAAAGCAGGGGAAGGTTATCAGTATACTTGTTCTAGTGTTGATATAGGTAATGGTTATGATGCTAACTGGCTTTGTATTCAATGTCCATCTAATTATGATGATGTATTTACAGCCAATGAAAAATCTTTAATATTAGAAGTTGGAGATATCAATTTTGATGGAAGAATTAATATGCAGGATTATACTTTACTTGCAAGATATACAGCTGAAGGTCCTGGTTCAGAACAATTACATTGGGAAGCTACTCCAAAACAATTAGCTGTTATGGATATCAATAAAGATGGTCAAGTTAATATAGAAGATGCTCAAATTTTATATAAATTTGTTGAAGGAGATCCTACTTATCCAAGTTTAGGTACTACTGTATTTACATATGATCAACCTGGAAATGCAAATGTAGTTGCAAATGTTAGTAATTTATTAATAATTCAAGGTCATTATGATCAAGATGTTAATATTCCATTTATAGATTTTGTAACAGATGATTGGATTGTACATGAAAAATTCTTTAATTATTTATTAAATATGGCAATACATAAATATTCAAATTCTCAAGATATAACATATTTACAGCAACTAATGAAAGAATATTATCCAGAACATATGTATGATGAAGATTTCTTTTATCCAGGAGTATATAGTGATAATATGAAAAAGATTATGAAAGATTATCAATTAAGTAAAGCTTATTTCACTTTAGGAGATTTAAATAGAGATAATCAATTAAATAGTGTAGATTTAAAATTACTGAGAGATTATTTAGATGATGCAACTGATTATAATTTAATTGTAGATTATTTAGCTGGTAAAATTGAATTAACTCCTGAACAAATAAAAAAATTAGACAGAAATAAGAATGGACAAGTAGATCTTGAAGATGAACAAACTTTTAAAGATGAATTAGATTCTAAATATTCAGCTACTTTTAGAACAAGAGCTGATGTAAATCAAGATGGATATATAAATGAAGATGATTATACTTTACTTGAAAAAGAAGTTAATGGAGAATCAACAACATTAAGACAATTTCAAATACCATTTATGTTAGGTTGGTATGATGTTCAAACAGAAGCTTTATTTGAAAGTGAATATAATTATAATGAAACAATTTCGGAGGTAAGTAAATAATGGCATATGTAAAAGATTATCATATCCCATTTATGACAAATATAGATCAAGCTAGTTCTTCAGCTACAAATGGACTAGCTGGATTTAAAACTTGGGAATGTTATATGATTGTTAAATATGGTAAGCCAAATCAATGGGGAGTTGGAGGAGATTATGAATATTTAATCGAATTACCATTATATCCAGATGAAGTAACCGAAAGTATTGGAGCTCAATGGGCTACTCAAACAGTTTTAGGAAGATCATCTCCTTTATCTGCTTATGCTCAAACAGATTTAAAAAATGTAAATTTTAATTTAGATTTACATAGAGATTTAATAACAGGTAGTTTTTCACATGATTATAATACGCTTATTGCAGCAGGAGGAGCTTTAAATAGACAATCAGCTGGTTTACAAAGTCAAAGTGCTAAAGGTCCTTTTGATACAAGAACTTGGTATACAAATGCAAATAAGATGTTACAAATTGCTTGTTATCCTCAATATACTTCACAAGGACTAATCCCACCAACAACTTATTTTATATTTGGTCAAATGATTTTAAAAGGATATGTAGTATCTTATAGTACTACTTGGAAAAAACCTATTTTAAATACATTTTATGGTTGGAATACAGTTACTATAAATATGGATTGTTATCCAGATACAATTATATCTGCAAAAGATATAATTGAAGGAGCTGGAGCTGCTAGTACACAAAATACATATAATACTTTATATCCAGGTAGATCTGAAAATAGTAATGTTATGGGTAGGTTTGAAACAAGAGAAAGATCTAATGCTAGAACAAATGCTGCTAATAATGGTGGTACTTTGGGTGGACAAGTATTAGATGTATAGGAGGTGTCTTATAAATGAATGAAGTAGAATTAATTAGACGTTATAATGTTTCACCTACATATTTAGCTGAAACAAGAGAAAAATTTATTCCTATGGAATTTTTAAAACCAAAACAATATGATAATGCTTGTAGATATAAAAATTTAAGAAGAATACAAGATCCTGAAACTAAAAAAATATATCATGAAACTTGGTTTCAAAAAATAGTAGATGAATCAAATGAAGATCAATATATGACTGTTAGTATTGCTGAAGAAGGTAGATTAGATATTATAGCTAATCAATATTATAATACTCCTAGATTTTGGTGGGTAATAGCATTAGCTAATAATATTATAGATCCTTTTGATATACCTGTTGGAACTACTTTACGTATTCCAACAATAATATCTTTATATAATAAAGGAGGAGTATTAAGCGATGGCTAATATTTCAAGAAATTTTAGCAATATAACAGCAACTTTAGATCAGCAAGAAATGGTTACTAATTTTAATAATATGTTAAATAAAGTTTGTAATATGATTGAAAAACAAGGTCCTATATATAGTGTATGGATTTGTTTTCAAATAGGAGATAATAAGCCTATAATATTTAATTCTTCATCTACAAATATAAAAGAAAATTTAGTGGCCGAAATGTCTTTACAGAAAAATGGTTCAGGAACTGCAAATGCTTTTACTTTAAAAATAAATTATGACCCTTTTAATCATGGTCAAAATACAACTGATAAAATAGAGGCTTTAGATTCATTAATTGCTGATATGATTTCTTATGATATAGATGAGGATAATCAAGCTAAATTTAGAGGTTATTTACAATATGGATATAATTATACAGAAGATCAAAATATGATTTCACCTAAATATGAATTAATAATATCAAAAGCAAATTCTTCTGTTGATTGGTCTTCAGGAATAACAGTATATACTTTTGAAGGTGTATCATATTTAGCTCCAAATTGTAATTTATTAGCAAATTTTGAAGCACAAAAAAGTAGAAATTTAATATCTCTTGTAAAAGATACATTATATTATTATTTTGGAGATTCTGATAATCCTCCATATGGTATAGAAAATGGAAGACAAACAGCTGGTTTAGATGTTAAATATTTGATAGATGTTACTGAAGAAATGGAAAGAGATGCACCTGAAATTGATGTAGATGCAGTTAATAATAAAAATCCTTTTGAATATTGTGAAATGGTTATGAGAGGTCAAATGTCTAAATCAGATGCTGAAAAATACCAAAATAGTGAATTAACAGATGTGCAAAAACCTAAATATGTAATTTATATATCAGATGTATCTGGTAAAAAAACCATACATATAAATTATATTAATCCTATGGATGGTACAAATAATTTAAAACTAGATTTTCAATTCAGTTGGAATTTAAAATCAAAAAATATAGTACAACAATGGAATCCTGAAGTTAATTTATATTACTATTTAATAAAACAAGCTTCTTTGAATTATGAAAAACAAAAATTAAATGATGTTTTAGTAAGTGATGCGAGTGATGAAGATAAAAAAGAAGCTCAAGATAGATATAATAATAATGTAGATCAATTATCAGAACAAGCATATGAAATGTATTATTCTACTTTAATTACTGTAGGTATTCCTGGAGATGTTCCCGTTATGACAGAATTAGATATAATACCGAAAGTTGCCGAATCTACATCTAGAACACAAGGTGTATATGGTATAACTTCTGTAACTGATAATATTTCAACTAAAGGTATATATAATTCAGAATTTAAAGTTATAAGATTAAGAAATATAGGAGAAACTGTTACCCCTCAAGAAAAAGAAGATATTGTTACTACTTCAACAAATAATTAATAAAGGAGAATTATATTAAATATGAATGTAGTTAATACAGATAAATATGAAACTAAAATATATAGAGCTATTATAGTAAATGCAGATACAGCTCAGGATCCTGAATCTAGATATAGAGTACAAATTTATATACCTGCATTACAATACGAATATAATAGTGCTTATCAAACTTATATTAAGGATAGTAATAAAGCTGAAAATCCTGATACTGATAAGTTTCCATGGGCTATTAGTTTAGTAGGAGATTTAAAAGAAGGTAATATTGTATATGGTAGTTTTATAGATAATGATGTTAATCAATATATAATATTAGGAATGGATGCATATAATCCTGCAAATCAAGACAGTGGAGCTGATGGTTATTTAGCTAATGGTCAAGATTTATTAAATTTAACAATGCCTATTATATTAAGAAATGAAATAGGAATGGATATAAATGCCTGGCCTGATAATATACCAAATAGTGCTTTTACTAGAATAAATCCATATGATAATGGTGGATGGTCAATAGGACTTATTCAGTGGCATCATGCTAGAGCATATGACTGTTGTTTTGAAATAACAAAAAAAGATGGTGCTTGGGAAGATAAATTTACAGATAAAAGTTGTCAATTATATAATGATTTAAAAGAAAGTGTTAGAAAAGGTAGTGCTTCTCAACAAAGAAATAGATATGGTTCTAACTTTCATCCAACACCAGGAACTGCTTTATATACAAGTATTTCAAATTTATTAGGATCTGCTGAAGGAAAAGAAGCTCAAAAAGAATATGCTTCTTCAGATACTCAAAATAGTATATCTAATTTACAAGGAGATCCCTATAATATACAAAATCCAGCAATTATTATATTCTTAGCAGATATTATGAATCAATATGGTTCTGGTGTAACGCAAACAAAACAAAATGCATCTAAAATATCTCAAAATGGAAAATCTACAATGGAGCAATTTGAAGAATTTGTTACATATTGTAAAAATAACTTAGGTAGTTACAATACATATAAATCTAGAAGAGATAGAACATATTCATATATTGTAGAGTTAGATAAACAAGGTAAATTTAATGCATCTAATTTGACAGATTTAGCTGCAACTGGTGGAGGACAATATTGTATACCATTTATTGGTAAATTTTCTATTACAGCTGGTTATGGTCATTATCCAAGTGGTGCTAAACATAGTGGTGTAGATTTTGGATGTCCAAATGGAACTAAATTAGTTGCTTGTACAAATGCTACTGTTTATGCAGCAGGACCTTCAGGTTCAGGATATGGAACATATGTTAGATTAACAGCTGATGATGGAAATACTATTATATATGGACATATGAAAAATGTTACTGTATCTAAAGGTCAAAAAGTTACTAAAGGTCAAGTAATTGGTTATTCAGATAACTCAGGTAATTCAACAGGTCCTCACTTGCATTTTGAAATAAGACCAAAAGGTGGAGGATCAGGAGAATATGGTTCTACAAATCCATTACCTTATATTGGAATAAATGGTTTTGGTGATGGTCAAGGAGTAGGAACTTATGTAGGAGGTTAAAAATTATGAATCAAACAACTTATAGTTTTCCTCAAATAATTAGCAGAGGAACATATAAAACAAATTTATCTTCTGGAAATAAATCAATAAATGAATGTTTAGGTATTCTTTTAAGAACACGACCAGGAGAATTATTGGGAGATCCAGCTTATGGTTGTATGTTAATAGAAAGAATTTTTATGTACCAAGGTATTATTGTAGAAGCTTTATTAAAAGAAGATATTATAAATGCTGTATCAGCTTATGAACCAAGAATTGATATGCAACCTAGTGATATAACTATTGTAGCTGATAAAACAACTGTAAAAATTTATATACAATATACTATAAAAAGCACAGGTCAAATAAATGAATATAATATGGAAATAACAGCTGATGATAATCCATATAGAATATAAAACAAAAAAGCTATCATATTAATTTAGATAGCTTTTAATTTATATTTATAATATATTTTGGGGCTTGTTAAAGTGTTTATTATATATTAAATAAAAAGGATATTAAGAAAGTGCGAATTTCTTAATATCCAAAAGAATTAAAAAGATATGCGTATTAGAAACCTCCATTTCCAATACGCAAAAGAATATATAAAACCCGTTACAGTTTTATTTATTCTCTATGCTTATGTACATTATATAAAAAAATTTTAAAAAAGGCAATATATTTTTAAAATTTTTCAATTTATTTTTTTTAAATGAAATATTTCAATAAAAATAATTAAATATCAAATTAAGTAAAATATTATTGAGAAATCAATAATATTTTTTTATTAAGGAAGGTTAAAAAATGGCAGATATAAATCAAGTACAAAAAACAGATTATAATGCAGTAAAAATAGATTATACAGATAAAGATTATGTTAATATTTTAGATGATTTAATTAATTCAATACCAGGTATTACTCAAAAATGGAAATCTACAGACGAGAATGATCCTGGTATGGTATTAGTTAAATTAATGGCAATGATTGGAGATATGTTATTTTATAATCAAGATATGCAATCATTAGAAGTTTATCCAAGTTCAGTTACTCAAAGAAAAAATGCTGCAAGTATATATAGTTTAATTGGATATAAAATGAGATGGTATCAATCAGCTATATTAGAAGCCAATATTGTTAATACATTTTCTAATGGTGCTACAATGCCTAGATTTTGTACATTTACTACAGATAATGATGAAATTACTTATACAACTTTTGAACAATATGAATTACCATCTAATACAACTAATAATGGATTAGAAACTTTAATTGAACTAGTGCAGGGTATCCCAGTAACTCCGGTACGAACATCAAATAATCCATATCCAGATTCAGGAAAACCTTGGCATTCTATATATGGTTATAATTATACTACTGATGATATAGTTAATAATAGAATTTATTTAAAAGATTCAAATATTGATCAAGATCATATTATATTAATTGATGATCAAAATGAACAATGGGAATTAAGAGATAATATTTACTTAACTACTAATGTAGGAAGATTTTTTGAATTTGGTGTAGATGTTAATGATACAGCTTATATTGAATTAATTGATTATTATACTAACTTCAATGTATCTAAATTTAAAGTATTTTATATTAAGAGTGCTGGTGAATCAGGACAAATATATGCTAATACTCTAAAAAATATAACAGGTAATGTTTGGAGTAGAGGTGGTTCTCCTGCAAGTCCTACAATATATAATGTAAGTAGTTTTATACATTTTACTCATTATGATAGTACAGTAGGGTATGATCCAGAAACTCCAGATGAGGCTAGAAAAAATAGTGTTAAATATCAAAATACTTTAGATACTTTAATAACCCTTGCTGATTTTGAAAGAGTTGTTTTAAGAGAACCTGGAGTTGCTAATGTTAGAGCTACTGATTTAACAAATGATCCAGGAATGGCTGTTAATTATTATATAGGTGATATTAATAAAGATACTTATATAAATGAAGAAGATGTATCTATTTTGGAAAATTATTTAGCTGATTCAACAAGTAATCCATTAACAACTTATCAAAGAAAATTAGCTGATATAAATCAAGATGGTTTAATTACTTCAGAAGATTTACAATGTTTAAAAAATTATTTAGCTGGAAATTATCAAAACGCAGGTCAAGCAGGTGTTCAACAATTATCAGATATCGAATTATTAGATGGATTTATAGTTAAATTGTATATTTTAAGAACTGAAGATTGGGAAACTGTAGAAGATGATACATATAAAACAATGATTATGTCTGATTTACAAGAATATAAAATATTGCCTTTAACAATAGATATTGATTTACATTCAATTAATAAATATTATTGGACAATTAAAGGAAAATTCTTAACAAAAGAACCTTTAACTAGAGATGAATTACAAACAATAATGATTAATATAAATAATGATTTGAGATATAAATATGCTATAGATAAAGTTAATTTTAATTCTATTATTAATTATAAAGAAGTTATTGAAACAATACTTGCTGTAGATAATAGAATTTTAATGGTAGATTTAGATCCAATTGAATATACAGATGAAGAAGGTAATTCAATTTCTAAATCTCAATTAACAGGAGATTATACAGTTACAATACCAAAATTAAATAATTCAGCAGCAGCTGATAATTTACATTATACTTTTAAATTAGCTAATGCACCATTATTGCCTGGTTCTATAATGATTAGAGTTAATGATGGACAATGGACATTAAGAGATAATAATAATGGAGCAATATATAATGTAGATAATATTTTAACTAGAAATGGTAGTGTTGATTATTTAACTGGTGATGTAGATATTGAATTTGTATCTGAAGTTGATACTGATTTAATTGTAGATTATGTTCATAATGAAACAAATATAGCTGTTTATAAGAATTTAAGTACTCAAACATTCTACTTCGATGCATCATCTCTTGTAAAAGATGATATGCAAGATTTGGTGTAATTTGAAATAAAGGAGTAAAGAAATGGCAAAATTTTTAAGTAAAATAAACTCACCAGATTATATTAATAATAAAATAGTAAAAATAGATGAAGATAATAATTTAATACCATCAGCTTTAACTGTATCAGAATATGATAATAATCAAATTAGTATTTCATTAGCAGATGGGAATGTATCTCAACGTATTTTAATTACTGATGATGCTACATCAAATACTAATGTTTATAATTTTCAACAAAAAAATAATCCTTCACAAGAATATCAAGATTTAATGGTTATTAAAGATAATGGTCATGTTGTAGCTAATGTATTTGAAGGTAATTTACAAGGTAATGCAGATACTAGTACCCAAATTCATGTAACTGAAACAAGCCCTGCATCCGCTACTAATTATAGATTAGTATTTACAAGTGCAAGTGCTACTGGAAATGCTCATATGCGAATTAATAATAACGACGCTCAATTAACAATATTAGAAGGAACAACAAGTACTACTGGTGCAGAAATTCTATCAATAGGTAATGGAATTGCTAGTGGAACAGCTGATAATAAACAAGGTGTTTTGAGATTATATTCAAGTAATACTGGATATGATGATATTAAATCAGCTTCACATACAAACGATTTAATACATACATTACCAAGTAGTTCTGGTACATTATTAAATAGTGCTAATTATACTTCATATACTGTAAAAAAAGATGGTACAGGAGCTAGTGGTAATTGGGGGATTAATATTACAGGAAGTGCTGCTAAATTAACTACACCTAGATCTTTTTCAATAACAGGAGATACAGTTGCAAGTGCTGTAAATTTTGATGGTAGTGCAAATGTACAATTAAGTACAATAAGAAGAGGTACTTTGGTTGGTTTATCATCTGCAAGTTCTAATAATCAATGGTTTGAATTTGCTAGTATATCTACTCAAACACTGAATTATGATGCTTACATAATATTTAATGTATATTCAACATATGGCTCAGGCCAAGGTATATTAAAAGCCCATTTAAGAACTAATAGTTCAGGTCAATATCAAAATTCTGAATTTGTTTGGTTAGCTAAATCATCTGATCTAGCTTTAGATAATTTTGTATTAGTACATAATACAAATACTTCTCCTGCAATAACAGAATTATGGTGTAAAATAACTACAGGATATAAAGCATATAGCTTTGATGTTATTTCTGAGGGTCAAAGAACTAATAGAACTACAAATATATGGACATTATATAATACATATGCTGCTAATGGGGAAGCTATCTATACATCAGATGAAGGATATGAAGCAGAAATAAGTACTTTAACCGTATTATCAAATACAGTAGCTAGTGCTCAAAAATTGCAAACAGCTAGAAAAATAAATGGTGTAGCTTTTGATGGTACTAAAGATATTACAATAGATGCTGGAGGATCAGGAGGACATACTATTTTAAATTCTTCAGGTACTGCAATGACACAAAGAAGTAAATTACGATTTAATAATGCTACTGTTACAGATGATGCAAATAATGATGTTACTATTATCACTCCATCTGGAACTAGTGGAAATTATTTACCACTTTCAGGAGGAGCTCTAACAGGTAACGTAACTCCAACAACTGATAGTACATTATCTCTTGGTACATCTGACTTAAAATTTAATACAATGTATGCTGATATATTTTATGGAGCTTTATCTGGAAATGCTAGTACTGCAAGTATAGCTACAAAAGCAAATATTCTTACTACACCTAGAACTATAAATGGAACAAGTTTTAATGGTTCTGCTAATATTACAACAGCTAATTGGGGTACAGCAAGAAATATAGGAATTGTAAATTCAGATGGAACAGGAACTGCTGTTACAACTTCTGTAAATGGTTCTGCAAATGTTAATTTAAAATTACCTGCTACTATAAAAGCTACTTTAACAGGTAATGCTTCTACTGCTACAACTCTTGCAAATGCAAGAACTATAAATGGAACATCATTTAATGGTAGTGCAAATATAACAACTGCAAATTGGGGTACAGCTAGAACAATTACTATAGGTAATACAGGTAAATCTGTAAATGGTTCTGCAAATATAACTTGGTCATTATCTGAAATTGGAGCTGCAGCAAGTTCTCATACTCACAGTTATTTACCATTATCTGGAGGTGCTATGACAGGAACTATTAGTAGTTCTAAAACAACAGGTACATATTTAGCTGGAAGTCAAGGAGTTGCAGTAATTAATTCAACTGCAAGTGGTGGTTCTTATACTACATTATTAAAAGCAAATTCTAGTAATGGTAAATTTACATTAAGTGTATATCAAACATATATGCTTTTAGGATATATGTCAAATAAGACAATTGAAGCTGGTAATAATAATTTAGATAAATCATTGAGATTTTTAGAAGATGGTACACTTATTCCAGGTGCAAGTAATGTACAGAATTTAGGAAGTTCTAGTACTAAATGGTTAAATGTATATGCAACAACATTTACAGGTAATTTAGCTGGTAATGCTACAACAGCTACTACTGCAACAAAAGCTAATCAATTAACTACAGCAAGAACAATAGCTATAAGTGGAGGAGTAACTGGTACAGCTACATCATTTAATGGAACTGCTAATATTACAATTCCAGTAACCGCTGTAGATGCAAGTAAATTAACTAATAAAAATACAATTAAAGCTTCTGAAATTAATAATAATAAACATTGGATTCCAAGTAATGACAATAGTGTAACAAATTTTGTATCAATGACAGTTGATGAATATGAAGAATCTGCAGATTCTTTACCAACAGGAACTGTTGTTGCTATTACAGATTCAAATGAAAGTTACGTGACAACTCAACCTTCAAGTATAACTTGTGATTTACCACTAGATTTATAGAAGTATAATTCGCTATTTAATTTTTATAGGAGGCAATTTAATGAGTTTTTCAATAGTAAATGATGCTATATTAAGAATGAATGGAACAACTGAAGGATACGATCCTGGAAATTATAATACAGGTATTCATATGTGGAATATGCAAAGTGCTTTTCAAGATTACATAAATCAATATTCAATGACAAATATTAACAGTTTTGCCTTATATGTAGGAGCTGGTATTGAAGATAAAGATGTATTTTGGGATCAAGGAGATGATTGGATATTAGTAAAAACAATTGCTACAAATGTATCTCCTTCTACTTTTGCAAGTCAATATGATGATTTTACAATTAATTTTGATATGTCTAAATATGTAACACCTGTGAGTGGTCAATTTGTATGTTGGAAATTATTATTTAATTATAGTGCTTCAAATGGAACTACTAATAACTGGTTACATTTAAATAGATGGTATTATTCTCCGTTTAGGAGTTATGGTATATTACCTGAAGGTCAATATGCATGTTGGTGTTATACAAGAGTTGCAACACCTCCCCATTCAGCTGCTTTAAGCACTCCGAGTCAGTATACCTCATCAACCCCAAGTTACTTATCTCAAGATTTACATTTTTCTTTAGGTGATGAGCAACTAAGTAATAGCACATTTGATAGAGCTTATCAACTAAGTTTATCTATATGTGAAGATGAAAATTTAAGTAATGGAATTTATTATACATTTTATAATGCTTTAAAACCTAATGACGGTTATGGTGATTATGCTTCTGGAATTTTAAATTTAAGTACGTTTAAAAATAACGATATTATTCCAAAAGATCTACCTTGTGTTTATATTAAAGCATACGCTGCAACAACCGATATTTATAATTTTATATATAGTGATAGAGTATCTTCTCCTGTATATAAATTAGTAAATGATACTAAAAAAATGTTTGTAAAGACAGCACAAGGATGGAAATCTATTAATGTTCATAAGCCTAGTATAACAAATGATATAGCTGTAAAAGGTCATACTACTCTATCAAAAATTAGATGTTTCATTAATACAAGAGATCAAGCTGAAGAATATTTACAAAAATTATATGGAACTGATATAGGTATATCTATTGGAGGAGCATCAAGGTGAGACAACTTCATATGCTGTATATCAAGGTAATACTTTTAATTTAAGCACTACAGCTGCTTTAGATTGGTTCGTTTTATTTCCAAATGGAGATATAATAACACAAAATTCAGGAGATTTTACTATAAAAAATATATTAAATAATGATTGGGAATATTTAGATGCAGCGAAATGGGCTTGGTGGGTTAATGAGAATGAAAAGAATGTAACTTTTACTAAAAAAACCACAAAAACAATATCAAATTTAAATGCTTCAGGTACAATAACGTTAGTAGAATTTACAATTTCAAATTCAAAGGTTTATCAAGCATCTGTTATAGTAAGTTCTACAGGACATGTTTTTACTCAATTTACATTTACATATTCTGGTGGTGGAGTTGCTTGTTTAAACGAAAATACATTAATTAATACAGAAAGAGGATTAATTAAAATTAAAAATATAAAAACAGATGATAAAATATTGACTGTAAATAAGGAAAATAAATTAGAATACAATAAAGTAAATCATATATATAAACATAAACCAAAATATGTATATAAAATTCAATTAGAAAATAATCAAATAATTAAAGCTACCTGGTCTCATGAATTTTATATAAATGAGACAGAAATAAAGAGATGTATAGATTTGGCTGATAATGATTATTTAATTGATGATAATTTCAATAAATATAAAATTATTTCTATTGAAAGAATATTAAATAATGAAGATGTATATGAATTATGGACAGATAATAATAATTATTTAATTGAGAAAAATAGAATTTTAAATCATTGCGAAAATATAAATGAAATAAATAAGGAGGAATTTATATATGAATAACTTAATGCTAGATAAACAAACTGTAAATAAAATATTATATTTAGATCAAAATCATATAATTAAAAGTAGTGATGTAGATGCATCAGAATTACAAAAATTAAATAATTTAAAAACAAACGGTAACACTAATGAATTTTTAGCTGGAAATGGTTCATATGTTACATTAGTAATTAATAATTTAACAAGTGAAGACGCTACAAAAGCTTTATCTGCAGCTCAAGGAAAAATTTTAAATGATAAAATGACCCAATTAGAAACAAATATAGGAAATGTATCTACTGAATTAGATAATATAAATGGAGAAGAAATTTAAGAAAGGAGTATATTTTAATGGGAACTATAAATGATAAAATTGAATATTTAGCAGAAACTAAAAATTTAATTAAGCAAGCAATTATAGCTAAAGGACAAGCAATTGAAGATACTGATACTTTTAGAAGTTTTGCACAAAAAATACAAAATATTTCAACTGGTATAGATACATCTGATGCAAATGCTACAATGAAAGATATTTTAACAGGTAAAACTGCTTATGTAAATGGAGAAAAAATAACAGGTACTATTGCTAATAATGGAGATTTAGTAGTTACTCCATCTACTGATGAGCAAGATAATTCAGCTGGTTATTATACAAGTATACAAGTAAGACCTGTTACATCTGCAATAGATACCAATATTAAAGCTGAGAATATAAAAAGTAATGTAAGTATTTTAGGTGTAACAGGTAGTGTCATAGAATTAAACGGACATGAAGTACAAGTTACTCCTAGTACAAAACAAAAAATAATTACTCCTGAGGAAAATTACAATGCATTAACTAAAGTAACTATAGATGCTGTTACAAATACAATTGATAGTAATATTCAAGCTGGTAATATTAAAAAAGATGTTAATATATTAGGAGTTATTGGGACTTATGAAGGACTTAATACAAATGATGCAAACGCGACAGCAGCTGATTTATTACCTAATAAAACAGCATATGTTAAAGGACAATTAATTACAGGATCAATGAATAAACAAAGTACTGCTACCTGTACACAAGAAGTTAATGCTGAGTTATTAAGTGAAACAAGTGAAGTCAAAGTTGAAGGCAAATGGGATGGATCTGAAACTACTTATATAGATAATACATGTATATTAGGAGCTAAAATTTCTTATGCATCTTTAGCAAATATTATAGGTCTAACTGCTAATAAAATAAAATCAGGAGAAACTATTTTAGGTATAGAAGGAACATATACTGGAGAAACTGTATAATTTTATTTGAAAGGAATTAATTAAAAATGAATTATGGTTGTAAAAAAGAAAGAAAAGATAGAAGAGATTATAAATTAGCTACAATGACATCAAATTTATATGCAGATCAATATAAAATAAAAATACCTAGAGTAAAAAATCAAGGTTCAATTAATTCTTGTGTGGCTTTTGCTTTATCTACTTTTTTAGAAGAATGTTATAAAGATGAAAATTTAAAATTTTCTACAGGATTCATATATGGATATAGACCTGATGATTATAATCAAGGACAAGGAATGTATCCTAGAGAAGCTATAAAAACATTAAAAAATGTTGGAGATGTTTTAGAAAAAGATTTTAATTATAATAAAGAAATGATTGAAATTAAAAATCTAGTAAATGATAATTTAGATAAATTAATAGCATTGGCAGATGAATTTAAAATTGAAAGTTATGCTAGAATATATAATGAAAATGAAATAAAAAACTGTTTGATACAAGATACTTTAGTACCTATTTCTATTCCTGTAAGAGGTTCATTAGAATTAGATGAAAATAATATAATTCAAATAACAGATAAAGAAATAACAGGCTATCATATGTTAATAATATATGGTTGGAATGAAAGTGGTTATTTAATTCAAAATAGTTGGGGAGAAGATTGGGGAGATAGTGGTTGTGCTATTTTACCTTATGAATATGAAATTGATTCTGCTTGGGCAATTAGTACATATACTAATAATATTTTAACACATCAAACATTATGGCAAAAAATTATATCTTTCATAAAAAAGATAATTGATAAAATAAAAAATTTATTTAATATAAAATAAATTCAGGAGGTTGATTATGTCAACAGAAATCATAGAAAGTAAAAATTATATACCTTGGGTTTTAAGATCTAGCAGAGATATGCAGGCTTTTTGTAAAATATTTGATTTATTAATTAATCATTTTAAAACAAATGCTGATTATTGGATATCATTAATTGATTTTGATCAATGTCCAGATCATTTATTACCTTTGCTTGCATCATATGTTGGATATAAATATGATTATGAAGAATCATACTCAACAAATAGATTAATTATAAAACATTATCCGCAAATGATACATAATAGAGGATCTGAACTAGGTATGTCATTGGCAACAGCTTTATCAGTAAATGCTTTAGGTGAAATTGATAAAATAGAAGCATTAAGCATGTTTCATATAGAATACGTTTCAAGTGATAGTAAAATAAAAATATATATTTACTTTCCAAGCAATTTAAGTAAAATCAGAGATTTAATTGAAGTTGTTAGACCTGCTGGATGTGGAGTTGAATTAGTACCTGCTGATATTATTCAAACAATTGACGGAATTAAAATTCACTCATTTGCAATTGGAACTAAATATGCTTACGATATAACAAGATATTCTGTTGGTAGTGAAGATAGAGTTGGATTCTCTGAAGTAACTAATCAAAATAGAGATTAATTGGAGGTTATTATGAGTCAAATAAAAGGAGATGATATTTATGATAAATAAAGAGGATATTTTAGATTATGGCTTTTATGATGAAAATCATAAATATATTGTTAAATTAAATGAAGATAAATTAAAAGAAATATTTGAAGCAGATAAAATTATATTAGAAGAAAATTATAAATAAATTTTATAAAAACCCGTTACATTTTTTAAAAACTATATTATAATAAATACTATAAAAATTAGAAATAAATTTTGGAGGTATTTATTATGAAGGTAAAAGATTTAATTGAATTAATAGAAATACATGGATTAAGAGATTATAGAGGACATTTAGTAAATACAGAAGGAGCAACAAGTTTTGATTTATTATCATATATAGAAGAGACAATTCAAACTTTATTAAGAGAAAATAATATAAAAAATGTAGGAGTTATGAAAGATAAATCAAACATTATACTTTATCCCTATGAAAATTATGGTAATGTAATTAAAATAAAAGTTCATAAAAAAGTATTAAAAGATAGAGATAATAAATTTTCTTTAAATACTTATTACACTTTAAAAGGTTTAAAAGTAATGTGTGATGATGATTATACATTCGAACAATTCGAAAAAGATGCTTTAAATAGTAAACAAGAAGAAATTGATTTCTTTAATGAGCAAAAAGAAGATTTTTTAAATAAATTAAAAGAATATAATATAGATTTAAATTCATTTTTAGATTTAAAAGATAGATATGCAAAACTTTCATATAGATCAAAATATGAATTAGATAAATTAATGAAATAAATAATAAATTGTATAAAGAGATGATTAATCATCTCTTTTATTTTTTGTGTAAAATATTAATAGATATTTTAATTAGGAGGAAAATAATGGCTAAAAATAAAGGTCTATTTGAATTACAAGATGCAGGATTTAATTTAGGTGTTAATGTTAGAATTAGAAAAATAAATAAATATACTGGTCATGAAATAGAAAGACGTGAAGGACATAATAGATGTTTGAAAACACAATTAATGGGTATTGTAAAATGGTTAAATGGTGAATTTAATGATACACAACCATTTTTACTACATTATGATTGGATTCCAAGATATTTAGGTGTAGGAACAAATATTGCATCAGCTTCATCTCCTTCTGGTATTACAACAGAAGTAACTGTTAATGATACTAGATTATTAGATGAAATATCACCTAGAATTAAATTACCTGATAGAAACAAAATAATAAATAGAAGTACACAAAATTATATACAACTTGTAATTTCTACATATTTACCTGAAGAATATTATATAAATGAAAGTATTGCTGAAGCCGGATTATTTTCAGGAGAAACGGGTAATAATTGTTTATTTAGAATTACATTTGATCCTATTGTAAAAGATGTAGATAGTGTAGTAGAAGTAAACTGGACAATATCTGTTATTTCAGTAGAAAGTACAGGAGAAGTATATGAAGAAATCGATAAAGTAGATTTAAGACAAGCAATGAATAATTTATTAGATAAATTTGCAGAATTACATCCTGATTTACAAGAAGCTTGTGAGCATATGAAATCTCCAGGTATTTATGATTATGGTAGATTAGATGCATCTCAACAAGAAATTGATAGTGCAACACAAATACTATCTCAAGATTATAATAATTTAAATAAATCAACAGAGTAATATAAATTTTTACTGTAAAATATTATTGAAAAAGAAATTATAAGGAGGAAAGATATTCCAATGCAACTTACAAAAAAAGAAATAATGCAAAAATTATATGATATTGAAGAAAAAGAAGGGATTAAAGTTGGTAGATTAATTCAAAAAATGGTTCGTAATGAATTAATTCCAATGGACGTTATTAAATTCATAAATAAATATGATAAAGATTTTTTACAAATATATAATACTTATAATGTTATATATAACTCAAGAAATAAAAATCCTTTATATCGTAACTTAAAAAATAAAGATTTAAAAATAGAAGAAAAAGCAATTGCAATGAGCTCTCTAATTACTAAAATTTTAATATCTTGTAGTAAAATAGAAGATATTAATGAAAGAGAAATTTTTGCCAAAGCTATGAATATAGATAAAATTAATCAAGCTATTAACGAATATGCTTTAACAAATAATTCTCAATTATTAGAACAATGTTGTGATGAAGTTAGAGAATTATTGCAAATTTTATATGTAGATTAAAGGAGGTTTATTTATGATATTTGTAATATTTTTAGTTTTATGTATATATATCACAACTGGTATAATTAGAAATGTTTTAGAAATTTATGAATTTTTTACAAGTGATAAAATAAAATCAAATAAATCAAAATTAGTAGAATAAAATTAGCAGGAGGCTTTATTAAATGGGAATATTAACAAAATTAGCTGAAGGTATTTTTAAAGTAAGAATTGCACCTAAAACAAGTCCATCTGAAACAACTGCTTTTACAGATACTAAAGACAGTGCTGCTAATAGAATAACAGATGCTATTGATTCTGGTAAAAGAATAGATTTATCAGATTTATTAAATATAACTTCATTAAAAGGTGATAGAAATACAAAATATGAAATATTTGAAGAAATGGTAGCCGATGGTAGAATTGGAGCTGCTGTTGAAATGTATGCTAATGATACTGTGCAATATAATTCAGAAGGTAAAGTTATATGGATAGAATCTGAAAATTCTGATATAGCTGAATATGGAAATAAATTAATAGAGGATTTAAATATCCCTGAAAATATTTGGTCTTATGCTTATTGTATGTGGTTATATGGAGATGTTTATCTAGAGTTATTTGAAAATACATCAAATAATAATACAAGACCTACTTTATTATTAGAACCTATAAAACAAAACACAAGTGTAAGAACTCAAATACCAATTCAAGGAGCAAAATTAGAAAGATATATTGAAAAAGTACCTAATCCAGCAGAAGTATATGATTTACAATCAAAAGGTAAAACAAGTGGATTTATTAGAAATAAAGATGATATAAATAGTACTTCACCTGACAATAAAAGCAATTATTGGTATTCAGGTTCAACAAGTAATATTGATGTATTAAGTCCAACTAAATTTGTACATATTTGTTTATCTCCAAATATTAATAGATTTCCTGAATATTTTAGATTGATAAAAGATAATAATGTTGAAGATAAAACAAAAGACGGATATATAGATGGATCTGAAACTGAAAATTCAGGAGATTCTTTAACATTCCAAGTTAAAACAGGTCAATCTATACTTGAAAATGTATATGGTCCTTATCAAACTCTTAAATTAAAAGAAGAAAGTGTATTACTTGAAAGAATTACAAAATCTTCTATAACAAGAGTTATTCAAGTTGAACTTGGAGATATGCCAGAATCTCAAAAAAAGAAAAAATTAAGAGAAATTAAAAATCAAATAGAACAAACATTGATAATGAATAAAGATGCTGGTACTCTACAAAGTAGAACTGGTGGACAGCCTATAGAAAATATATTATATACTACAACTAAAAATGGTAAAGGAACAATTTCTACAGTTAATATTGGTGGAGATGCTGATATAGGTAATTTAGATGATTTAGATCAATCTGAAAATAAAGTATATGGTGCTTTATTAATACCAAAAGCATTACTTGGTGCCGATATGGATGGTTCAGGATTATCTAATGGTGGATCTTTAACTGAAATGAATACAACATATGCAAGACGTATAAAAAGAGGACAACTTGCATTATGCTCTGCTATAAAAAATCTTATCAATATATTTGCTTTAAGTGAAGGATTAGGAGCACAAGTTGTAAATAATTTTGAGGTTAAATTAACACCAATTATTACAGTTGAAGATAATCGTAGAGATGAATTATTACAAAATAAAATTAGAAATGTTAACGATATGTTAAGTTTGGTAGATAATATGGAAAGTATAACTGAAACAACTAAACTTGAAATGATTATACAATGGTTAAGTTCATACTTAAATCAACAAGATATTGTAGATATCATAAATGAAGCAATAAAAGATATTGAAAATAAAGAAGATGAAGAATCTTCATCAGATATTGATAATGAAGATGAAGATAATGATATAAGTTCAGGACCTTCATTTGGTTCTAGTCCATCTTTTGGTGATTTTGATAATGATTCAAATATGCCTGACTTTGATGAAGAACCAACTGGAGATGAAATAGAAAATAATGAAGAAGATAATACAAATAATACACCTGAATTATCTAATCAAACTAATTTATCTGATATTGAAGGAGAAGATTTATTATAGGCAGTCTTATATACTGCCTATTTTTTAATATAAATATTAGAATAGGAGCTAATTACATATGAAAAAATATTGTTTAGATTGTAAAGAAAGAAGTTATAATTGTCATAGCTATTGTGAAAAATATCAAGAATATTTAAAAGAATTAAATAAAATTAAAAATGAAATAAAGAAAGATAATATTACAAAAAGAAATAGGAGGAAATATTAATATGGGATTTGATCAACAAGTTTCTAATCTTTTAAATCAATTAAATTTAGTAAAAGATAAATTCATAAAACAAGCTCAAGAATTAGAAATATCAACTAGAAATGATGTAGTAGCTGTTACTTTAAAAGACTTAATAAAAAATAGTAAAGATTATGATGATTTAAAAGATAAATTAAATAATTATATTGATATCTTAATGCAAAATAAAAAGGAAGATGATAAATGAAAGAAAATGTATATGAAATAAAAATATGTAAATTTTGTTCTAATTATAATACCTGTGATCATAGTAAATATAAAGTTAAACAAATAAATGATAAAACTACAATTATTTGTACTCAATATGAATATAAAGAAATGGAAAAATAATCAATATATAAAAATATTGATTATTTTTTATTGTTTTTAAATAATGTAACATGTTTTAAATATATAGATATTTAAGGAGGTGTCTATACATGGATTTTTCAGATCAAGAAAATCTACAAGAAATTATTAAAGAAATTCAAATGTTTAAAGTATATTCTACAAATATTGTAGCTCTGGGTTATGATGAATCAAGAAAAATATTAAGAGTTATTTTTAAAGGTAATAGTAGTTATTTATATTTTAATGTAGAACCTGAAGTATGGGAAAATTTAAAGAATTCAGAAAGTAAAGGCAGAACATTAAGCGAAAGTATTATAAAACAAAAAGATAAATATAAATATATAAAAATTTAAATGATAAAGGAGTTTTTGTCAAATGAAAAATATGAATAAAGTGTGGAATAAATTTTGTAAAAATATATTAAAAAGTGTTAAAAAAATAAAATGTGATGAAGCTGAATTTTATAATAGTTATTTTAATTTTAATAGTATTGTTACTCTTATTGATCATACTGATATTTCAATGATTACAATGTCTGATATATTATATAAAAAAATAAAACGTGAAGAATTAGTAAAGACTTTAATAGATATAAATTATAAAAGAAATAATGATAAATGGACCCCTAGTGTAATAATAGCATTTATGACAGAAGCTCTTTTGTTTTCACAAACTGATTCTTTTTATAAAACACAACCAAATAATATAGGTAATTCTTTATTACAAATACATTTTCCAAATAAAGAAGAAGAATATTATGAACAATGTTTACAAGAACTTTGTGAAAGATATAATGTTCCAAAGAATAGAATAAATACACAAATTGCTTTATTTATTATGAACTTACAAAAAGGTAATGACAAAGCTGACCTATTATCATATTTTGATTATTATGAATTATTATTATGGAAGTATAGAGATCTTGAAAAATTGCAAAATGATATAGAAAATAATAAAATAAGTGATTTAGATTTAATGTATTTAAGAAAATATAATATAATAGAATGAAGGTGATTTAATTGCATTTAATACCTGGTAGTGTTTGGATGGTTAAAAGCTGTAATGAATGTGATACATATTATAATGGAATGAGTGCAGGTTGTTCTAGAATTTTAATTTTATCTGTATTTGAGGATATAGATAAAACTAAAAAATTTACTTATGTTAAATTAAATAAATATAGAAAACGTGAAAATGATGTAGATTATTTAGAATTACAATTAAAAACTACAAGATTTTTTATAAACTTATCTGAATTATATCAAGGCGTCGAACAAGCTTTAGATTATTATATATGTAATTTAAGTATAAATAATTATAGAACTATTATTGAATTAATTCAAAGAAATTTTAATATTACTATAAAAAATTCTTTTAGTGAACAGTCAAATAATAAACAAGAAAATAAATCTATAAATAATACAAAACAAGAAATGATTCATAAATTTGGTATTAATGTATTTGTCACACAAAATAAAGATGTTAAATTATCAAAAAGTAAAAAATTAATATTATCTAAAAAAGCTAAAGATGATATAATTTATAATTCAAAAACAGATGAAGATATAAGAAATTTATGTGATAAATATCAAATATATCCTATAAAAGCAATTAAGGAGATTAAAAATAGATTAGTATATCAACATCGCCAAAAAGAAGGTTAAATTTTTATAAAATATACCTTTAATTCGCTTTAAATTAAAAAATAAAGCGAATTTAAATTAAAGGTATATAATTTTATGCCTATAAATAAAAAGTTTATTAAAATTAATTTTAAAAGGAGATATGCATATATGAGTATTGTTATAGCTATTAAATATAAAAACGGAGTATTAATAGGATCTGATAAACAAGGTACATGTGGTAATATGGCTGTAAATAATGTTAAAAAAATAATGAAAAGTCATTATTCTCAAACCGCTTTAGGAATGGCTGGTAGTATACGAAATATGGATTTAGTATTTTGTAATTTAGATGATTTAATGGATTATAAAGATGTTTTAGATAAAATAAAATTAGATAAAAAATATGTTGTTAATAATATAGTAACTAAAATTTTTAATATTTTAATGAAATATAATAGAGTTTATAAAGAAGATGGAATTATAAGTATTGATGGTGAAGCTTTAATTGTAGATAATGATAAAATATTTAAAATGTATAATGATGGATCTATAATAGATTGTGAAAATTATGATGTAATTGGTAGCGGATTTCAATTAGTTCAAGGATTTTTAGATGAATTAAATAAAGATTACAAGCAATTAGAAGAAGGGGATGCTTATGATCTTTTAGTAAAATCTATATATAGAGCTTGTCTAAATGAAATATATATAAACACTGGCATTGATTATATAACATTAAAAAAGGAGGAAAACTAATATATGAATTATTTATTTAATAGAGTTTTAATTTTTGATGGTAGTTATATGCTACATCGTGCTTTATCTGAACCTCATAATTGGGAGATGAGTACTATTAAAGGTAAGAAAACTGGAGGTATTTTTGGTTCTTTAAGAATTTTAAATAAAGAATTAAGATCTTATAATTATTATCCAATAGTAGTATTCGATGCTGGTTTATCCAAAAGAAGATTAGATTTATATTCTAATTATAAAAAACATGATGATAAGGCTGTATTATTAGAAGATTCTCATGAATTTACAGATGAAGAATTAATAGATTTAGAATTTAGAAGAGAATATAATACTCAGCGAAATGATTTAAAAGTTATATTACCTTTATTTGGTATCCCTGTTCTTTCTATAGAAGGATGGGAAGGTGATGATTTAATTTATATTTTATCAAAATTAACTAAAAATAGTATAATTGTTTCTGATGATAAAGATCTAATACAATTAATTCATAGTCAATGTGAAGATGATGATAGACTTTGCCGTATTAGAAGACCTTTAAGAGATGAATTTTTAGATATTAATTCTTTAAATGAAAAAGGAATTAATATTAAAGAATATATTGGATGTAAATCTATTGTAGGAGATCCAAGTGATAATATACCAAGTGCTTGTTATCAAGTAGGAGAAAAGACAGCTTTAGGATTATATAAATTATATATAAATTGTATGGCAAATAATATAGCTTTTCCTGAAAATGAAGAAGCTTTAACTGAATCTTGTAAAAAATTTAATATATCAAAAAGAAAAGCCTATTTAAATTTTAATGAAAATCAATTTTTAATAAATTTATTATTAACTGATTTACAACAAGTTGATAAAGAAATATCTGATGATCTGATTCAAAGTATTTATATTGATATAATAAATCAATTTGAATCAAATCAAGATGGCCAAAGTATAAAAGAAATTTTTGATGAATTAGAGATAAAAACATTTAATATAAATGAATTACTAGATACAGTTAATAGTTTAAAAAATACTTTAAAAATAGAAGATAGTAATAAAGTACAGTCTTTAAAAGATATAAAAGAACCTAGAAAAACTCTTTTTTAAAAACAACTTACGTAAAATAATAATATGAAGAAAAAAATTAAAAATTTTTATATATTTTATCATTTTTTAATATCAAAAGATGTTATATAATATATAAATAGAAATAAAGGAAACTGGAAACCATCCTTTATTTTATAATAAATTAAATTACCCTAAACAAATAGAAATTAAACATGTTATAAATTAGTAGAAATACTATTTTATATAAATTTAAAAATAATATTTAGTTTAAATAGGGTTTCCAAACTGTTTAGGGTAATGCTAGATATTATTTTTATGCAAAAGATGTCTAGCGTTAAGCTAGACATCTTTTTTTATTGCAACATGTTATAAAATATAAATGAGCTTTAACTTTAATGAAAGGAGTAGTAAATATGATTAATTATCAAGACAATGAAATGTATTATGAATTAGATGCAATGATTTTAAGTAATTATAGTGATATTCCATCTCTAAAAAATGCTAAAAATAGATTAAATAGTTTTGATAAAATAGATATTGCTGCCGTATACGTTAAAGATAAAGAGCATAAACAAAAATGGACTTGGTATGCAGAAGAAAAGAAAATGTCTACTATACTAGGTTCTTTAATTGACCAAGAATGGTTATTAAAAAAATACAATATTACTATTGAAAAAGCTATATTAATAATATGTTCTTTGTATAACTTTTGTAACGGATCTATAAATACAAAAGTTGATACATATTTTAAAGTACCTGATAGATTTTTAAGATATAGAAGTCAGTTATCAAGAAAAACAATAAGAAAATTATTATTTATATTAAAAAGAACAGATATATTAGAATTAAAACAGTTTAAAGATGGTTTATATATTAAACTAAATAAAAATTTAATATCAAAGGATTTATATATACTTAAACGAGCTAAAAGAGAAAAAAGAAAAGATGCAAAAAAATTATTATATTGTGCTGAAAAATATAATAGATATTATTATGAAGCTTATAGCTATCAAACTGCTTTAAATCAATTAAGAAAAGCCATATTAGGAATTAGTATGGCTTATTCTCAATTAATGGAAAAAGAAATATTAAATAAAAGATATGAAGACAGTCAATTATATGGAGAAAGAAAAGATATTAAATATATAGAAGTTCCTGTACATCTTATTGCTCATATTTTAAATATATCTGAATCTAAAATTACAAGATATTTAAGAATTTTAGTTAAAAGTTGTAATTATATAGCTAAACATGATAAAGTATATGTTAAAACAAACAATATGGATAATTATTATAATGATTTTTATAAACAATTTGATTTATTAAATACTAAGGAAACTAAATTAGATAATGATCATCCAATTATTACTAAAAATTCATATATTTTATTTATAGATAATTTTGAAAAAACAAAAACATATTATGATATTTCTAAACATTTACAAGAATATAAAGATCTAATAATAGAAACATTAGAATTAAATCAACTAGAAATAGATTTAAATACTATTCCCTTAGAAGAAAATGATAAAGATGATGATATTACACATTTTAGTAAAGGATTAAAAACAGAATTAGATCATGAAAATGAAAAAAGTGAATATGTATATCGTGACGATACTTCTGTCATTATAGCTGATAAAATTAAAGGCAGTAAAAAACAATTTTCTAAAAATTATAAAAGAGTAATTGTTGATTTTGATAAATTATCTATCAATTCTGCTTTAAATTATTTAAAAAAATCTATTAAAAAAATCTATGATTATGAATTAGAAGAAAAAGAATTTAATCATCATAAAAATTTAATTGTTAAATTAACTAATTGGGTGCAAGAAAAATTAAATAAATGTAACAAAAATAGTGATTCATATAAGAATATTAAAAATTTAATTTATGATTCAAATTTAAGTTATAATTTTGTTTTATAAAAAATACATAGACTATAAGTCTGCTTATTAGTCTATTTTTATTCTTTGATTATATTCTATTTATTATTTTTATTCGTAAAAATACGTTCCAATATTTAAAATATTTTTTAAACTAAAAAATAAATTTAATAAAATTTTTTAAAATTTTAAAACAATATTATTTAAATTTTTAATTTTAAGCAATATTGAATGCGTATATATTTATGACAAGAAGAATAAAAAACAAAGCTGTCATATCCTTCCGAAAGCTAAAGCTTTCTCCAGATACAAGCTCCAAATCCTCCAGGTCCATAAAGGACCTTTCAGATTTGAATCTTTTATCATAGACTATATTGTTTTTGTTTTATTGTTTCTAATATTTTCTTTTTAATTCTAAAAATACATTATGATATGAGAATATAAGAACTTGTTATATTATATAATAAATTTAAAAAATTTATTAAAACCCGTTACATTTTTTAAATTTTATAATATAATTGGAGTAAATTTATAGAAAAGAGGTATATAAAATTATGAGTTCATTTGAATTAAGTACATATCAAAAAAATATTTTAGATAATGTAAATAATAGCAATACCAATTTATTGGTTAATGCTAAAGCAGGATCTGGAAAGACTTCTACTTTAATTTTAATAGCAAATAATTTAATTAAACAAAATAAAAAATGTCTATTTTTGGCTTTTAATAAATCTATTGTAGATGAATTAAGTACCAAAATTATTAATGAAAATTGTCAAATTAAAACAATTCATGCATTAGGATTATCTTTTTTAAGATCTTATTTATATAGAAAACATAATACAAATTATGAATTGAATATAGATGATGGTAAAGTAAGAGATATTACAAAGAAATATTTTATGGATATTTTATATAATGATTTTATGAAAACAAATAAAGATATAGGCTTAGATGAAGAAATGTTAAAAGATTTAATGAATGATGTTATATCAGAACTAATAAAATTATCTAATTTTTGTAGATTATATAATATTAATTATCATGATGAATTACAGGTTAAATTTTTAATGAGACAAAGTTGTAGAGAATTAAGAAATTATGATAGTTATGGATTACAAAGATTTCCTGAAGTAATAGAAACTATAATAGATAAAATAAAATTTGATTTTGAACATCCAGTAATAAATGATGATGGAAAAGCTTATTATAATATTGATTTTTTGGATATGATATATTTTCCTTGTTATTATAATATGTTTGTTCCTTTTTCAATTAAACAATATTTAGATTGTATATTAGTTGATGAATCACAAGATCTTTCAATATTACAACAAAATTTTTTAAGATTATTGCAAACTAATGATAATAGATTTATTTTTGTTGGAGATGAAAAACAAGCAATTTATGGATTTGCTGGAGCAGATACTAAATCGATTGAAAATTTAAAACAAAACTTTATTCTAAAAGAATTGCCTTTAAATATATGTTATAGATGTCCTGAGAATGTTATTAAATTATCTAAATCTATAGTGCCATCTATTGAATGGAATCCTAAAAGAGAAGATAAGGGAGTTGTAGAATTTGTAGATGATATATTTAAAGTAGACTTACAACCTAATGATATGATAATAGGTAGAAGAAATAGAGATCTAATTGAAATATATAAAAAATTTGTAATAGATAAGAAAGTATCAGTCAAATTTAAAAATTTAAAATTAGTTGATAGTTTAGTAAAAGAAATATCTCAATGTATAAAGGATTATATTAAATTGTATGTAAAAAATTTAAATGTTGATATGAAAGTATATGAATATCAAAAATTAAATCATATGCCTTTATTAGATAAAGATCTTTCAGATTCTGATAAGAGAGAATTAAGTAAAGTTAGAAAAGAATACATAAAACAAAAATCTAAAGAAAGTAAAAAAATAATGAAATCTAATTATACGTTAGATTATTTAAAAGAATGTATGGAAGAATTTAGAGAAGAAGGATTATATTCTATAGATAAAGAAGCTTTATTATCTCAATATTTTGATATTATAGATTCATTTATTGTAGAATTTATGAAAGATCATAGTTCTATACTTGTAAAAGATTTATTAGATTATATAAAATCTTTCTTAAAAGGTAATTTATATGAAGAAGCTCCTGTTATTTCTACAATACATATGATGAAAGGTGGAGAAGCTGATACAGTATATATTTATGATTATCCTAAATTTCCTTATAAGTTTAAGGAACAATCTGAAGATGAAATACAGCAAGAAAAAAACTTATTATATGTTGCTATAACAAGAGCTAAGAAAAATTTATATTTATGTTTATTAAAAGAAGATGATGAACAATCAATAGAAGCTAATTTAAAAGCTAGAGTAAATGTAAAGAATTTATTGAAAAAATAAATAATTATACACTTATAAACATGTTATAATATAAAGAGAATAAATTATTAATTCTCTTTATTTTTATTGTTTTATTAATTAAAGAAAGAGGTAGGTACTAATGAAAATCTTTTTATATTCTGATCTACATATTAGTAGAACTAGTTCTATATTACCTCAAACTAGTTCAAATAATCTATATACATATAGACAAGATATGATTTTAAAAACAGGGGAATTTTTGGCTGATATTATAAAAAAAGAAAATCCTGATTTAATAATAAATTTAGGAGATACTTTTGATCAACATACTATAACTAGTTATGATATTGATGTAGCTAGTAAATTTTTTAAATACTTTGAACAATTTGATATTCCTCATTTAGTATTGGTTGGAAATCATGAAATGGTAAATCAAAATTTTAACGCTATTGAAATTTTAAATAATATAAATAATATTACAGTTATATCTGAACCTACAACAATAGATGTAAATGATCTTTTAAATGTAAATGAAAAACTTAAATTAGGATTTTTACCATATTGTAATCATAAAGATATTATTATGTTTCCTGAAGCATCTTATTTATTTTCTCATCAAGATATACAAGGTGCTACAATTAGAGGTGATTTTAAATTACCAGATGGTATCGAACCAAATACTTTAAAAGATAAATATAAATTAGTATTTAATGGGCATATTCATAAATCATCTATATTATGTAATGTTATAAATGTAGGATCTATTACTACACATAGTTTTAGTGATGATGAAAATAGTATTCCACAATGTTATATTTTTGATACAATTACAAATGATTTAAAAATATTTAAATCTACTGTATGTCCTTTATTTAGAAAATTTACAATTCAAAAAGATATTAATGAATTATATACATATATTAATTCATTAGATACTCAATATAAATATATTTTGCATATTATTTGTCCTTTTGAAATTAAAGAAGATGTAAAAAAATATTTAGATGATAATTCTTTAATAATAGCAAATAGATTAAATGTAAGAATTTCAAAAAAGGATGTTTCTTTAGAAGAAACTCAAACAAATTTAAATTTACAAAGTAATATTGATGTAAAACAATCATTTAAAGAATTTTTAAATGAAGTTGAATTAAAATACCCTATAGATATTTATAATAATATTTTAAATGAGGTTGAATAAAATGAAAGATGATGAGTATGCGAAAATATAGAGCTGAAAATAGAAATAATATAAATGAGAAAGAAAGAGAATATTATTATAAAGTTCGTAAACCAAGAGATAAAAATAAAAAACATGAGAGAGGTAACTAATATGAATATAAAATTTGAAGAATTAGATATAGAAGGATTTAGAAGTATAGATAGAATTTCCTTAAAGTTATCAGATCAAGGAATTGTTATTGTAAAAGGAATTAATAATTATGAAGATCTAGCTTCTTCAAATGGAAGTGGTAAATCTTCAGTATTTGAAGCTATTATATATGCTTTATTTGAAGAAACAAGTTCAGGAGATAGAGATATTGAAAATAGAATATTAGGTCAAGGATGTTCTGTAGTATTAAAATTTTCAATTGATGGTGTTTCATATAAAATAATTAGACAATCTAAAAAAGGTAAAGGTACTGTTGTTTTATATAGAAATGATGAAGATATATCAGCTAGAAATAAATCAGATACAAATAAATTAATAATATCAATATTAGGTATTAATAAAGCTATTTTCTTGGATAGTATTTTCTTATCACAAAATGCTGTAACTAATTTACCTTCATTATCACCAACAGCTAGAAAAGAAAGATTAGAAATATTAACAAATACTGATAATGCTATTAATAATTTTAAAACCTTTTTAAAAGAAAAACAAACTATGTATGAATCAAAGCATGTTGACTGTCAATTAGAAATAAATAAAATTAATGGTAAAGAAGAATCATTACAGCAACAAAAAGACAAATTACAAGCTCAAATAAATGATATTAAAATTCAAATTGAAGAAAGAAATAAATTAGGTAATATTGAAGATTTAGATAAACAAATACAAGAATATAATGTAGAGATAAATACTATTAATAATCAAATACCTGAATTAGATAATCAAATTGAAATGATTTCAAAAAGCATAAATGAATTAAAGAATGAACAAAAAGTATATGAAGAAAAAAGAGTTAATAAAGATCAGGAAGTGCAAAATCAAAGAGATAAATGTAATGATTTGCAAAAAGAAATAACTAGAGTTGAAAATGTAATTAGTTATAATAATATGGATATTGATAGGATAAATAAAGAAATTGAAGAAATAAAAAATAGCGATACTTGTCCAACTTGTGGTAGAAAATATGATAATATTAATGAAGAGCATATACAAAAAGTAATTGAAGATAAAAATAAAGAAATAAAAGAATTTGAAAATAAAAATATTGAAAATAATAATTATATAAAGAATTTGCAATTAGAATTGGATAAAGAAATAGAAATAGGTAAAAACCTTAAAAAAGAATTTGAGAATTTAAATTCATTATATAATGATAAAAATGAACAAGTTTCAGAACAACAAACAAATTTAATAAATACAAATAACCAAAAAACACAATTGCTAAATAGCATTCAAAATATACAAGTTCAAATAGATGCTATAAATAAACAAAAAGATGATATATTGAAAATTGAAATACCTAATAGTAAACAATATGAAGATATGGTACAAGATATAGATACTCAATTAAATGATTTAAATAAACTAAAAGAAGATAAAAATAATGAATTAAATGAATTAGATAATTATATTAATGCAATAAAACATTGTATTCAATTAGTTACTAAAGATTTTAGAACATTTTTATTAAAAAATAGTTTAAGTTATTTGAATAAGATTTTAAAAGATTATTCTTCTCAATTATTTAGTAATGAATCTGATTTAATATATATTTCTGAAAATGATAATAAATTAGATATAATGTTAGGTAATGCTACTTATGAAAGTTTATCAGGAGGAGAAAAAACTAGAGTTAATATAGCTTTATTATTAGCTCAAAAATCATTAGCAAATATGATTGGTAATATTTCATGCAATATAATTATATTAGATGAAATATTAGGATATTGTGATGCATTAGCAGAAAATAATGTTATTAATTTAATAACAAAAGAATTAGAATCTTTAGAGACTATATATATGATAAGTCATAAAGAAATTCCTATTGGATATGATGCTGAATTAATTGTCGAGAAAAATGCTAATGGTTTGACTCACTTAAAATCTTATTAATATTATTAATAAAGAAAGGTGGTCATCATGACAGAACAAGAAGGGTTATTCTTATTGGTTCTAGGTCAGTTATTAGTAATTTTATTTATTATTATATATAAAGTAATTAGATATTTTTTAGAAAAACATAAAGTAGATAAAATATTAAAATTTATGAAAGCTAATATGAATGATAAAAATAAAGATAATATTAATATATTTATTGATAAAATAAAAAATAAGGAGGAATTTAAAAATGGCTAAAGAAATAGAAATAAGAACAGGAAATGGTACTGTTAAATATAAAATACCTGTAAATGAAATTGCATTTGAATATGTATCAAGAGTTTTAGAACAAAATAATAAGTTTTCTTTACCTGTAAAAGGAAGTAAAAATGCAGCTGGATATGATTTTATTAATCCAGAAGAAGTAACAATTCAACCAAAAGAAATTAAATATGTAAAGACAGGTATTAAAGCATTATTTCCTGATGATATTGTATTGTTATTATTTAATAGAAGTTCAAATCCTAAAAAGAAAGGTTTAATATTAATTAATGGAGTTGGAGTAGTAGATGCTGATTATTATGATAATGAAGATAATGAAGGAGAAATAGCTTTTGCCTTTTATAATATAACAGACAATCCAATAACTATAGAAAAAGGAGAAAAATTAGGACAAGGTATGTTTACAGTTTATGCAAATGTAACTGGTTATAATTCAGAAGCTGTAAATGAAAGAAAAGGTGGATTTGGAAGTACTGGAGAATAAATTATATATTTATTATAAATATACCGCACAAATGTCTAAAAAATCATAAAAAATAGTCATCAATATATACAGTCTCAATACCTATACAAGATTAATTTTTCATTAATTTAAATTCATTAAGAATTTTACATATATTTAAATGAACTTATTTATAGAGGTGTATAAAATATGGCTGAAAAAGAATTTGATTTAAAAGATAATTTTAAAAGAAGATATGCTGGTTTAGTTAAAATAAAAAGTTATATACGAAAATGGAGAAATAGTAATCAGCTTAAATTTAGTACTAAAGAAATACAGATGTTTGATAGAATGTTTATTTCTATAGATAAAAAACTATCAATGTTAGAAAGTGATTATTTATTTTTATTTAAAAATGGAGATATTGAAGATTTAAGGAAGTATTTAAAAAATGATAATGGAAATAAGAACAAATGATTTTAAAAATAAATGCGGAAATTGTAAGTATTTTAAAACTAATAATCATATAGATGGTGAATGTATTAATAAAGAAAATAAAATAAAAATACGTCAACGCTATTATAACAGTAAGTCTTGTGTTTATAAAGAATTAAAGGAGAATTTATAATGGAAGATCATTTAACTCAAGTTATTAAGAAAAATATTCAAGATGAAATATCTCAAGAAATTGATAAAGAAATAGAACAAGAAGTATTAAAATTTGAAAGAAAATTATTAGATAGAAAAGATAAATATATAGCAGAAGTAATGAAAGGTATAAGAATATATCATGAAATTAGTCCTCAAACAAATATAATGCAATACACAATTGTTTTTGAAAATATAATAAGGAGAGAAGATAATATATGAGAGAATTACAATCTTATCATAATTTAATTTATATATTTTTAGATGTAGATGGAGTACTTAATGATGAGAATTATATTGTTAAATGTTATGAAAAACATCATAAACCAATGCATATGAATCATGTTCCATTTGATCCTAAATGTTTAAATAATTTAATGATACTGGTTCAAACTTTAGAAAATAATAATTATCGTGTTAAAATTATACTAAGTTCTACTTGGAGATTAAGTGAAATAGATTATGAAATTGTAAATGCAAGACTTGCTGAATATGGTTTAAAATTAAGTGGTAAAACTCCAAATTTACGAGCTATTAGAGGAGAAGAAATAATGTCATATTTAAGTGATAAATTTTATAATGATATTATTATTTTAGATGATGATATAAATGATATAATTAACTTTTATCCTCATAATGTAATTAAGACTAATTTTAAAACAGGTTTTACTAAGTCTTGTTTAAATAAAGCTATAAAATTAATTTTAGATAAGAAGGGAGATTAAAATGGCTTTTGATTTAGATGATCAAGAATTAGAATATACTAGAAAGTTTTTAAAAAATAATCCATTTAAAAAACAAAAACAAATTGTATTATGTGGTAGTAGAAGATTTAAATCTACTATATTAAAAATTCAAGAGCATTTAAGTAGATTGGGATATAGAGTATTAATACCTGAAAAACTAAAAAGTAATATTAATAAAAAGGATGCTACTAGAATTCATTTTGATAAAATAGCTGATCCTAAGACAGATATAGTATTAGTTATCAATGAAAATATAGAAGATACTGATATTGAAAATTATATAGGGCCTAATACTTTTGCTGAAATAGCTTTTGCTTTTTATAAAAACAAAGATATATATTTGTTAAATGATTTATATAATTATTGCCAAGAAGAATTAGAAGCTTGGAATGTAAAATGTTGTAAAGGTGATTTAAATAAATTAGATATTGGAGGTAATAATGAAAATAATTAATCCAAAAATTTATGTTGAAAAATTTAATGGTATTCAAATAATGAAAAGAATAGAAAGAGCTTGTAGAACTTGTTATCGTTCTGAAGGAAAAATCACAGAGGATAGTTATAAAAAATTATTAACAAATTGTATTACAAGAGGTCATGAATCTGTATTAGAACATGAAAAAATAACAATTCAAATGATTTGTGATATAGGGGTATATAAAGATTTAACAAGACATAGAATAGCAAGTTTTAGTATTGAAAGTACAAGATATTGTAATTATAGTAAGGATAAATTTGATAATGAAATTAAATTTATAAGACCTGTATTTTATACAGACAACTGGGTACATACTAATTATGAAGGTAGTGCTATGACAGAAGAGGAATTGAAGTCTATGTATTGGTATAATTGTATGGAAGAAATACAAGATACATATATGAAAATGTCTGACTTAGGGTGTATACCTGATGAAATGAGAATGATTTTACCACATAGTACTGCGGCTTGTGTTACAATGACAGCTAATATAAGAGAATGGAAACATATATTGACTTTAAGAACATCTAAACATACACATCCAGCAGTGCAGCAATTAATGATTCCTTTATTATTAAAATTTAAAAAAGAGATGCCTGAAATATTTGATGATGTAGAATATAATATTGATTTTCCTCAAGAGAAATATGCTGAATTATCTTATATGGAAGAAGGTGATAATATTGAATAAACCTACTTTTAAATTATCTTGTGTAGAAAAATATGATTATAATCGAAAACATTATAATAGTTGTTGGGATATTCAAGTATTTTTAGAAGAAACAGCAAGATGGATAAGATTATATAGTTCTTTTTCTGAATATAAAGCTAGATTAGCTTATGAAAAAATTAAAGATAAATATGATTTATATATAGAAGATTTTTTAAGATTAGAAGGATATCTACCAATGAAAGATGAATTATATACAAGATCTCCTATTATGTTTGAATTACATAATCAAATTTATAAGATAGAATATATTTTTCCTGAACAATCATGTGTAGTTGGATTACAAATCCCTGGTAATAAGAGATATGTTCAAGCAGAGCCTGATGGTTCAAAATATGATTATATAGAAGATGATATATTTTTCTATAATTCAGGTACTATTTTAGTTAAAGATAATCAGGTATTTTTAAATGGTGAATTAATATTAAGTAGTAAAAAATTAAAAAAGGTTTGTGATTCAATAGATCAACCTATTGATGGTTTAGATTATAATAATGATAAATTTTTAGAATATATAAGAAAAACTTATCCTGATGCTGATTCTTATATATGTAATGGTTATTGTTGTTTTAATTTAAGGAGGAACTAAATCAAATGATAACAACTTTTACAGGTCCAATGTTTAGTAATAAATCACAAAAATTAATTGATATTTATAATAGTATATATAATAAGAAAACTATTTTTACTTTTAAACCAAATATCGATAAAAGAGATATGATGTATATTAAATCTAGAAATAATGATTTTGAAATATATTCTTTTATAGTTGATTATTTTGATGAGATAGAACATATTGTACATAATAGTAAAGATTTTTGTGGAAATATAATACTTATAGATGAAGCTCAATTTTTAAAAGGTAGTTGTACTCCATTATTAAATTTATCTTTAATTGAAAATTATAATATTTATATATCTGGATTAAATTTAACAACTGAATTAAAACCTTTTGGAGTAATGCCTGAAATATTAAGTATTTCTGATGTTATAATAAAATGTCATAGTACCTGTTATTATTGTGGTAAAGAAGCTGATTATACTAAATGTTTAGTAGAAAAATCAAAAGATATTTTAATTGGAGATAAAGAATATATTCCAATTTGCAAAGATTGTCTTAGAAAGGAGGTTATATCTAATGGCAAAAATAACAATTGAATTTGATGATACACAAGATTCACCTCAAGATATTAGTGCAATTGTAAATAGACATAAGTTATTAAGCGCTGTAAATGATCTAAGTGATTTATTTAGTCAAATATATAATGGTAAAATTTATGATCCTAATGTGGAAATATATTTAAAATCAGATAATTGCAAAGCAACTGAAGAAGATTTTAAAAAAGCTTCAGAGACAGGTAAGCTTTTATCTGGTGGAAAATATTATTTAGATAGAGAGTGGGTAGAAAATGAATTAGATCATATATTAGAAAATATAAGAGAATTTTTATATTAAAGGAGGCTTTATATATGCAATTTTTACAACCAGCTGAATTTGAATTATTAAAATGTTTAAAAGAAAATTATAATGCTATAGATCTTTATTTTAGTGATTCTTTAGGGAAATGGATTATAATATCTAAAAATAAAGATGGTCTTTTTATAAGAGGTACTTTTGATGAATGTACTTTTACTTTAAATAGAATAAGTAGTCATAATATAGAAACTTTAGTAGAAAATTATATAGCAAGTAATACAAAAGATACATCTGAAGAATGTAAAAAATGTGGGGAATATAAAATTGATTTTAGGAGGCCTGTATAATGAATTTATATGAATATGCTAAAAATGAATTAGATATTTTAGAAAAAAGTTGCAAAAATGAAGAATCTTTAAAATTGCAAAAAGCTATGGATGATTCAATATTAAATGTAATAAAAGTTTTTGCAGATCAAAATTACTCTGGATCAACTGCTTCATATGCTCTTTCTACATTAAAAAGATTATTAACTTATAAACCATTAACTAGTTTAACTGGAGAAGATTCTGAATGGGAAGATATTTCACAATATCAAGGAAAACCTGGATGGCAAAATAAAAGATGTCCTTCAATATTCAAAGATGAAGATGGTAAATGTTTTTGGGTAGAAGGTAAGTATTTTTCAGATGATGAAGGACATACATGGTACACTTGTTCCGAAAGCAGTATTCCTGTTGAATTTCCATTTAATGTTCCTGATGAAAGTGATTTAATTATAATAGATAATAAAAAGCAAAGAGATTTAATTTATGATAAAATTTTGTTAATCTTAAAAGATAAATTTAATGTAAATCAATTTGAAAATATAAATCAAGAAACAAATATAAGTGATATTTTAAATGTAAATGATAATGAAAATATATTAAAAGAGCTTGCAATTTATTTAGAGGAATTATTCAAAATAAATAAAGTAAGAATTTATTCAGATGATAAATTATGGAATATTATAAATGCTATTATGAACGAAATAGAAGTAGATGAAAAATAATTTTGATTTAATTAATCTAAACATGTTATAATATATAAGTAAAGAGCATTTTATAGGTTTGGTGAATTAATATGCAATATTATTTAAAAATTTTTAATAAGAAAACAGGAGATTTGGTTGGTTATTATAAAGAAACAGGTCGTAATTGTGTATCTAAATTACCTAAAGGAATTAAATATTGGAATGATTTAGAATCTGCTGTAAATACTATGATAGAGTTAGATGATGGTTTTTTACGTGATAAAGATAAACATTATTATGGCTCTTTTGTATGTGTTTATGGTGATAGTTCTTTAAAACCATCCAAAGAAGAAAAGAAAACAATTGAACAGGAAAAGGAGGAATTAGCAGATGAACTTGAAGCCTTTATACGAAAGAATCGTAGTAAAAATGAAAGACAAACAGGAAATTAAAACAGAGACTGGAATTACATATACTCAAAATATGAGTTTATCTAAGAATACAGTTTTACAAGGTGAAATTGTAGCTGTAGGTGATGGTAGACTAATGTCTGATGGTACTCTTGTACCTTTAAAAGTAAAAGTAGGGGATATTATTTTATTTTCAAAAATGCAAGGAGAAAGTTACAATGATGGAATTGATAATTATACAATTCTATCTGAAAGTAATGTTTTATCAATTGTACAGGAGGCTATAGATGAGAATAACTAGTATTAGAATAAAGAAAAATAATAATCCTGAAAATAAAGTCCTATTAGGAGTAGCTAGTATTGAATTTGATAATTGTTTAGTTATTCATGATTTACAATTAATACAATTACAAGATAAAAGAATAGTTAGTTTTCCACATAAAAAAGCTAAAAAATATATTTTAAAAGAAGATGGATATGATCAAAATTATGAATATACAGATATTGTACATCCTTCAAATAAAGAATTTAGAAATTATGTAGAAACAGAATTATTTAAAATTTATGATAGTGAAGTGAAGGAGGAAAAGTAAAAAATGAATAGAATAATAAAATATGGAGAAAACGCTAGATCAAGTGTTTTAAAAGGTGTAGATTCAGTAGCTAATATAGTAAAAACTACATTAGGACCAAAAGGAAGAAATGTTTTAATTAGAAATAATTTGGATGCTCCTATAATAACTAATGATGGAGTAACTATTGCAAAAGCTATTCAATTAAAAGACAATGCTGAAGATGCAGGAGCTCAATTAATAATTCAAGCAGCTAATAAAACAAATAAAGTAGCTGGAGATGGAACAACAACTACAACAGTTTTAGCTCAAAATATGATCCATGAATATTTAAATTATGTTAATATTAATTCTGATGTTAAAGAAAATGTAGTACAAGTCCAAAAAGAAATGATTAATACAAGTAATCAAATTAGTGATTATTTACGTGAAATAGCTACACCTATATCTAGTAAAGAAGATATAACAAGAATTGCTTCTATATCAAGTGGATCAGATCAAATTGGAAATTTAATAGCTGATGCTTTTGAACAAGCAGGAGAATATGGATCTGTTGTGGTTGAAGATAGTAAAACTGGTGAAGATGGTTTTGAAAGTATTCAAGGAATGAAAATTTCAAATGGTAGTGTTAGTTCATTTCTTTTAAATGATAGAGTTAATATGAAAACAGATTTTTATGATGTTAATGTTTTAATAACAGCTGATAAAATTGATGATGCTAGTGAATTATTACCAATTTTAGATTTTATTGTAAAAAGTGGTAAAAAATTATTAATTTTATGTGATGATATAGAAAATGAACCATTGAATATGATTATAGCAAATAAATTAAAAGGATTACCATTAAATGTTTCTGTTATTAGATTACCTGGTTTTGGTCAATTAAGAGAAGATCTAATCGAAGATCTTTGTATTGCAACAAACAGTACTTTAATTAGTAGAGATAAAGGAACTACTTTAAAAGATTTTAATCCAAACTTTTTAGGAGAAGTAGAACAAATTGTTATTACTATGACAGATAGTATTATTAAATTTAAAGATATATCAAGTACAGGTATTGACCTAAAAACAAACAGACAAGATAGAGTAGATACTATATCTAATCAAATGAATCAAGCTAATGAAGATGAATCAAAACAATATGAAAGAAGAATAGCTAATTTATTAAGTGGAATTTCTGTTATCTCAGTTGGAGGAAATTCAGAAGTTGAAATTCAAGATAAGAAATTAAGAATAGAAGATGCTATTAATTCTGTTCAATCAGCTAAAGAAGAAGGAATTATTCCTGGTGGTGGATATGGTTTCTTATTAGCTTATATGAATCTTGTTGATGAATCACAAGGATATACTTTAGGTCAATCAATAATATATAATTCTTTGAAATCTGTAACGGAACAAATTGCTGAAAATGCTGGATATGATAAAGAAGAAGTATTAGCTGATTGTTTTGAAAAGAAATTAGGTTTTAATGCTTTAACTGGAGAATATCAAGATTTATTATCTTCAGGAGTTGTTAATAGTGTTAAAGTTGATAGATATAGTTTAATAAATGCAGCTTCAGTAGCTTCTACTTTAATTACAATGGGTGGATTAATTGTAGATGAAAATGAAAAAGATCAAAATATATTACAATTACAAACAGGTTCAACTATTCCAGTTTCAATATAATATAAAGTAGGGTGTTTATATGGAAGGAAAAGAATATAAAAGATGTTTAAGATGTAATAGAATTTTAAAAAGTGAAAAAGCACGCCAAAGAGGTTATGGTGACCATTGTTGGGCTTTATATAATATAGAAGTTAAAAAACAAAGAAAAAGTCTATTTGATATATATAAAGCTGATAAAGTTAAGTAAATTATAAAATAGACTATCAAAATTGCAAATATTTAGATAGTCTATTTTTTAAAGGAAGATAAAAATGAATAAAAAGATAATAGTCAAGAACACAATAACTTTAGATATACATGGATATAATAATATTCCAATAATAGTTAGAGATAAAGAAAATATTTTAGCCTATGCACAAATAGAAAAATTAGGACGTTCTAACTATTCTATTAGAAGTGAAGTAATTAAATTATTAAAGTTACTAATAGTACAATATAATATAGATACAATAATATTTGAACAAAATAAATTATTTATAGATAAAATTGATAGACATCCAGATCCTATTGTATATAGAAATATCTTATGTGGATTTGGAATACAAATAGCTATTGAAGATAATTTCTATAATAATGTAACATATATTTTTTCATTACCTAATAAAGATTGGCAAAATACAATATTGAATTCTTCAGTTAAATACTCAGTTGATTTATACAAAGCACATATATTAAAACAATCATTAAGTAAGGAAAGTTTAAATTTAATAGATAAAAATAATTATTATAAAGCTTTATGTTTAAGTGAAAGTATATGGTTTCCTAATTTAATGAATGTTAAGTATCAGATTAACAAAAATTAATAAAGGAGCTTGTGTGTTTTGAAGAAGAATAATTTAGAGAGAAAAATAAATAGGATACTATCTGAAGAAGAAACTTTTTTCTTAAGTTTAGTTTTATTATCAAATATGCATGATAATGAAAAATATAAAAATTTATCAGAATTAATATTTTTATTTGATAATTATAAAGGATTTAAACAATTTATTAAATATTATCAAGGAACAACAATAGAAGTTCCAACAGTAAAAGAATTGAAACAAGCTTTAAGATTATTAGCTTTGTTTCAAAAAGTTAACATAGATAAAAAAGATTTCAATGAATCATATAATGCTTTAAAGTTAAAAGATTTAGGATTGACAAAAGAATATTGTATGCAGGAATTAAATAGTTTTAATAATTATTTAAAATCTAATGGAAATATAACTTTAAAACAAATTAGAAAATTAGATAAGTTGTTTTAAAGGAGTATATTAATATGAATATAAGAAAACATTTTAGAACAAGTAATGCTACAATAGATTATATTATATCTGATTTTAGTTTTAATAGAATAAGTGATAAGGATATTTATTTTAAATATTGTGTGAATAAGAGAATAGAACAATTAAATAAAAATTATGATGAGAAGATTGATAAAATATTATCATTTATTATATTGAATTGTGATTATGATAATATGCCTTTACATTGTTTAGCTAAAATCACTTTATCCTTATCTAAAGTAACTACAGCTATATCTAAAGGCTTTATTAATTTAATATAAGAGGTGAATATTAATGTTAATTGTTGGTTTTAAAGGTATAGGTAGTTCTTTTGTAGCAAATAAATATAAAGATAAAATTATTGAAATGTATATAAATCCTGCTATAAATCCAAGTAATAGTGATATGATTGTAAATTTTATTAATCATATTAAACAAAACATTATTGATTATGAAGTTGTAATAATGAATTTTTGTGAACCTATTTTAAATTGTTTAAATGCATTAAAAATAAAATATTTTTTAGTATATCCTGATATTTCAGCTAAAAATGATTTTGATAAATATTGGGCTGATTGGGATATTTTTGATAAATTCTCTGCTGAAAAAATAAAATTACAAAAGGGGCAGTATTTAGAAGATCTTTTAGCTTTAAAATTTGATTGGATTTCCAATAAAGAACTACCTGCTATTACTGACTCAAATAATAATTATGAATTAACTTTTGATGATTTAGTCAATAAAGATGTTACTATAACAGAAGCAGATATTCGTGATTTAAAAGGTGTTGAGAATAAATTAAAAGTTGGTATGTTATTACAAGCTAAGACTAGTTTAAACAGAATATTAAAATTATCAAGAACACTGGATAAATTATATGATGAATTAGTTACTAGAATTGATACTGATTTAACTAATACAGATACTGCTAGTTTGATGTATACAGCTGATTATATTTCAAAAGCTTTACATGATACAAATCAATTTATTGTTTCATTAATAAATAATGATAAAATTAAAAATTTCTTTATTATTGATAATAGTAATATAATTAATGTAAATGATGATGAAAATATAGCTGTTGGTAAGAGAGATAAAATCAGAAAAGCTATTCAAATAGTATTAAGTAATATAGATAAATATGAACAAGGTGATTTATCAAATTTAATAAATCCTAATATAGAAACAGAAGGAGAAGTTATAAATGCCGATAATCAATCCTAGTCAATACGATTGTGATAAAATGAAACCTGGAGATACTATATATATAAAACCAAGAAATATTTTTTATAAAATATATAGAAATATTTTTATGAAAGATGCTATAAAAATTTTAGTTAGAAAAGATTGGAAAAAGGAAAGACCTGATTATATAGAATACTATCAAGAAGATTGTATATTATTTTTTAATTATGAAAATCAATGTATACAAGTTTTTAAAGATGTACCTTATCAAATTTCTAATAAAAATAATAAATTTCATCATTATGATAAATTAGATAAATTAATTGTGAATTTATATGAAGTTCAATTAGTATTTAAATCTGGAGAAGTTTATACATTACATTTAGATGATATAAAAAGAGGTATTGATAAAAATAATTATATTTTAAAGCAACTTGATAGAAATGAAATTATACAACAAAATATTAAATTTCAAAAATATAGAGGAGATACTTTTAAAAATATTGTAAAAGAACGAAATATTAAATCTTGGAATTTTAATTATTGTTTTTTATGTGGAAAACCTTTAACTTGTATTTTTGAAGATGATAAAATACATATAAAAAATGAATGTGATTGTGGCAATACTAAAGTAGATATAAATAGTTTATCTTATGATGATTTTGCTATTTGGTTTTGCAGTCAAACAGATTCAAATATTATAAAAATTTATAAGAAGTTTTGGTTTAATAAAGAGGAGTAAATTAAATGAATAGTTATGACACTCAATGTTTATTTAATGAATTAAATAAAGATAATCATATTTTTTGTACTAAAACAGAATTAAATGATTTTATACTAAATGGCTTTTTATTACAAGCTAATAATAATTATTATGATAGAGCTGGTAATAAAATAACAATAGAATTGTTTAAAAAAGAAAATATGAAATTTAATTTAGATTTTAGTAATTTAATACAGATTGCAAGTGAGCTTTCTTATAAGAAAGTGTATTATATGTCTGAAACTTCTTATAATAAATTAAAAGCAGAAGGATTAATTTTAACTAAAAATAATAAAGAATTTTATCGTTTTTTTGATAATGATTTATGGTTAGTATATAAAATTTAAAAAATTTAATAAAAACCGTTACATTTTTTAAATTTTATAATATAATATGTATAGATTTTTATTTGGAGGAAATAGTTATATGGAAGATAAAGAAATTTTTGAAAAATGGGAACAATTCAAAGATTTATTGAAAAGTACAAATAGAGAAGGAATTGAAAATGTTATTAAATGGTTAGATGAAACTGATTTTAAATTTGCACCTGCAAGCACTCAATATCATAGTAGTGAAAAGGGTGGATTATTAAAACATTCATTAAATGTTTATTATCATATGTATGATTTTGATAATTTAATTAAATTTTTTGATTTACCTGAAGATAGTATTATATTAACTGCTTTATTACATGATGTATGTAAAGTACAAACATATGAGACTTCTTATAGAAATACAAAAAATGAAGAAGGACAATGGATCAAAGTTCCTTATTATACAGTTAATGATTTAATGCCTTATGGCCATGGTGAAAAATCAGTAATATTATTACTAATGCAAGGATTAAAATTAAATCATATAGAATGTATGATGATCAGAAATCATATGGGAGCCTTTAGAGATAATCAATATTTAAATGATATTTCACATAGATTCAGTAAATGTCCTCAAAGTTTAATATTACATTATGCTGATATGTTATCTACATATACAACAGAAAGTTCTGATTTACAAAATAGATTTAAAGAAAAATTATTAGGTAAAAATATTACAGAATGTTTAAAAGAACTTAATAAGCCAAAAATAATAAAATTAGATAATATAGAATATGAAATAGCACCTGAAGATAGTATTGTAGATAATCAAAAAATAATTGAGTTAAGTTATTTAGATAAAGGAATAACAAAAAAGATTAAAGTTTTTGCTCCACATAAAGATGGTTTACCTTTTTAAAGATGTTATAATAAATAAGTACCTCGTAGTACATTTTAAGAAACAATTGTATAATTATTTTTTGTAGGAGTTATTAATTATATAATATCAGGGTTTTTGTTTAAACTCCTATCCCATCTCACTTTTGTGAGAGTTGAATCTAATCAATTAAGTAGAGTATTTTTAATTGTTTGGATGCTTAATAGAACAATTCGCAACTATGTGGGAATAGTAGGTTGATAGTAGAGCTGACCTTGGAACTGCAACCAAAAGAGAGCTCAAGGGCCCTTTGTACCTGATTTTGCAGTCAAAGCGAAGGTGACTAGAATTCAAGATGAATCGGTTTTTATAATATCTAGTGTTTAAGTTTTTTCCATATAAAACTTCTAGATTGCAATTTAAAATCAATATAATAAAATATATTAAATAATTATGTGTTGGGTAGTAGCTTGATTTATATAATAGTATATGGAGTGTTCGGACACAAAGTATTTCTATATATAAATGACCGTATCTTAAGTGAGGTTATTGTGCTATTATACCCTCAGCCCTTCACCAAATATAATATAAATTTATAATAGGTAATTAATATAGTAACTATAAAAGTATATAAGATTTGGAGAAATTCCTCAAAATGAAAGAAGTAAAATATATAGAGGAGATGAAATTTTATTACGAGATATGAAAATATTAAAAGAATTACCTTGTTATAAAGATTATTATTAAATAAAATGCTGGAGTACCGAAGTGGTCAAACGGAACGCACTTGTAATGCGTCGACTATGTCTTCGTGAGTTCGAATCTCACCTCTAGCTCCACTTACTTTAATATAAGTAAGATTATTTTTATAATTTGTTATATAATTTTGAATAGTCATTATTATTTAACGAATATTAAGTTTGTTTCTAGTAGATAGTTTTTTACTAGAAGCATTTATATAGCGGAGGTGGTGCAAAGGCAGCACATTGGGCCCATAACCCAAAGACGAGGTTCGAATCCTACGTCCGCAACCAGTTCGTACCGCTCCTCACTGTAGGTACTCTATTGGAAATTGGAGGAGTAATGACAATAGCTCAGATTGTACACGGGAACTTTGATGGAATGTTGGGGAAAACACAAGAAGTACTCTAAATAGACCAATGACAGCTTGGAAAGACAAGCACTTAATTTGGGTCAGTAGCTTATTGGTAAAAGCAAATAGAAGTTAGGTAATGTATATACTACAAAGTACAAGTAGTTGAGAATAACAAACCTTTTATATAAGACAATTAGTTCGATTCTAATATGGCCTACCAACTAGGTGACAATAGCATCTAGACATCGGAGCAGGATTTGGTACTTTATCACTGTAATTCCGGGCAAAGTATCCTATTGTAAAAGTCGAATGCCTTCTCAACTTCGCTAAAAAATAAATAATAGAGGCTTTAATATATTGGTATATAGCTCAGTTGGTAGAGCGCTTGGCTGTTGAATGTTAGCAGCCTTATAGAGAAATCTATAAGTGAAAACTTCGCTAAGTCGGTGAAACCTGTAAAATGGTAACGCCGAGCAAGAAATATTATTAGAAAGGATTTTAGATTGAATACTAAATCAATAGGTAATATTGGAGAAGCTAAAGTATTATCTTGGTTTGTGGAACATAATATTCCTGTATACTTACCTTTTGGTGATAATGAGAGAGCAGATCTAATAGCGGAATTTAATAATAAACTAAATAAGATTCAAGTTAAAACTAGTAATCATATAAAAAATAATACAATTAATTTTGATTTATTTTCTAGAGTTCATAGCATAACTATTAACGGAAATACTCATAAAAATTGTTATTATGATAATAATGAAATTGATTATTATGCTTTATATAATATGATTGATAATGAAATCTATTTTATCAAAAATTCTGAAATAAATACTAAAAGTATTCGTTTAAGATTTAAAATTCCTAAAAATAATCAAAGTACAAATGTTAAATTTGCCAAAGATTATATGATAGATAATATTTTATGTGTAGAGACTTTACACGAAGTACCTAAGGATAAAATCTATGGTAAAGACAAAGTCCAGACTACAATGTGAAAACAATGTAGTAAAGTAACCAAGATGTCGGGAGTTCGAGCCTCTCTATACCAGCCAATAAGGGAAATTAACGTCATTTCCTTATAAGTCAATAGTCATAGTTTATACAGTAGATCTATGTGAGGCTTTAAAAACTGTAAATTGGACGTCAGACACATGTTGTTGCAAGTTAGGGTTATCAGATAATGTATATTAAGGCAACATATTTCTAATATTTCAATTAATGAATTTTATTAGAGGTGGTATACGTTTGGTAATCTGGTAGGGTAGTAGTGTGTCTCTCTACCACATATATTCTTTGAAATATATGTTATGGCTATGTTTAATAAAAACTCATAGCGTGATAAGTGTAAAGGCCTATTCACTTATTGCAGTTGGGATAATACATAAACCCAATGGATGTTGAATATATTATTGTCCTGAAAAGGAGAAGGTTTCATTTTTTCGTAGAAGTGTTTTTGATGTACCTTAAACAGCAAATAACTATGCTATATATGGCGCTAGGGACAGTCGGTGAAGTCACCAGGTTTTCATCCTGGGGTGCTCAGTTCGATTCTGGGTAGCGCTACCAACTACTTGCTATTACTTTATTGAATAGTTTATATCCCCACTCTATATAATAAAGTAAAGCAAGTTATTTTTATTATAAGGGGTTTTATATATGATATTTAGTGGAAAAAGTGTTGATGAAAATAATAAAATGGAAACTAGAATGATTATAAATACTTGTAATTGTGGTTGTGGATCTGAATTACATATAACTAAATATGTAGATACAGATATACCAAATACTTTAACTGAATATTATTTATCTTTACACTCAAGTAAATTTGATGAAGAACAATTAGGAATATTTGGAGTTTTAAAAAGAAGATTAAAAAGAGCTTGGTATAATTTAATTGGTAAAGATTATTTATATATGGATATAGTTATGTCTGAGAAAGAATATAAAGATTTTGTTAAAAAGTTACAAGATTTACAAAAATAATGCATTTATTTGAGCTTAAAATCAATTTTAACAAGTTTTTAAATGAAAGGAGTATATTTATATGAATATTTATTTTGATACTGAATTTACTGGATTACATAAAGATACAACTTTAATAAGTATGGGATTAGTAACTGAAAATGGAGATACTTTTTATGCTGAATTTGATGATTACGATAAAACACAATGTAATGATTGGATTCAAGAAAATGTTATAAATAATTTATATGGTGAAGAAAGAATAAAAGAATTAAGAAAAACTGAATATAATGCTTATGTTTATGGTAATAAAAATGAAATAACAGAAGAGTTAAAATTATGGTTAGATCTTTTTAAAGGTGAAGAAATACAATTTGTATCTGATGTGTGTCATTATGATTTTGTATTATTAATTGATTTATTTGGATCTGCTTTTGATTTACCTAAAAATATTAATCCAGCTTGTTATGATGTAAATCAGGATATTGCTAGATTTTTAGATATATCAAATAAAGAGGCTTTTGATAAAAGTAGAGAAGATTTTTTATGGGATTATGGTATTAATATACCTGGAGAAAAACACAATTCATTATATGATGCTTTAGTAATAAAAGAAATATATCAATTTATTAATTAGTTCAATTTTGTATATTTTTAAGAAGTTATTAAAAATAACTTCTTATTTTTTTGACAACTTTTATAAAAACCCGTTACATTTTTTAAAAAATATAGTATAATTAATATATAGGAAGGAGGATATATTTATGCAATTTGTTAAATTTAATAATAATCCTAAACAAAATAAAACTAACGATTGTGTAATAAGAGCTATATCTTTTGCAACAAATAAATCTTGGGAGGATGTATATAATGACTTAACTAAATTAGGATGTAAAAAAGCATTAATGCCAAATGATAATAAAGTGTGGCAAGCTTATTTAAAACAACTAGGTTATACAAAAGAGAAAATGCCTAAAAAGTTAAATAATAAAAGATATACCTTAGAGGAATTTATAAATGAAATAGCTCATAAGAATTTTACATATATTATAAGTATTGCAAAACATTTAACTGTTGTTAAGGATAAAAAATTATATGATACTTGGAATTGTAGTTATAAATGTGTAGGTAATTATTGGATAGTATATAATAATGAAAATAAATTATAAAATATGAAGGAGAGATAAAAATGAGTGTTATGAGTAGATTAGATGAATTAGAACAAGAATTATATGAGAAAGGTGTTTTAGAATTAAATAAATCTAATTGGTTGACACCTACTGCAAAATCTTGGTTTAGTAATACTTTAAAACCAGAAGATTATAATGGATTATTTAATGGTATAAAATTAGATATTAAAGAAACTGATACAAATGTAATTATTAAATATAATAAAGAAAATGTTGCAGATGTTTATAATGCATCAATGAATGGATTAAAAAATTCATTAAATGATGTTGTACAAATTTTATTAGAAGATAAATTAAATGAATTAGAACAGCAATTATTTGATAATAAGAAATTAGTTATTAGCAAAGAAAAATCTTATTGGAAGGATTGTAAATATTATTTAGCTGAAACTCTTAGTGGAGATTATCTAGGAATTTTAAGAGGAGTTCCTGTGAATATAGAAGAAAATGATACTGAAATAATATTTACTATATAAGGGGGTTAAAATGGAAAATTTAATAAAAAAATTTAATAGTATAAATTTTAATAATGATGATAGTATTATTGAATTTATATGTTCTATTAAAAAATCAGATATTTTTAGTGGTACAAATGAATGTGGTGAAACTTTTGTGTTAAGTGTTAATAATAAAGGTTTTAGAGTATCTACATATCAAAGTAATGGATGGATTAGAATTAATGATTATAGTATTAGTTACGAGTATGGTAAACCTGAGTTAACTAGAGGTGAGTTATATGAGAAAGGAGATGAATAATAATGATTATTAAAGTTACATTAAATGATAATGATTTTACACAATTTATAGAAAGTTATTTTAAAAGATTTGCATTCGATAATTATTATTACTATATTAATAAAGTATATAAAAATGATACACAAAAATGGGTTTCTTTACACATAGATATGGAAAATAAGCTAAATAAGGCATTTTATAAACAGGATAAAATGGATAAAAATGATTATACTATATTTAAACAATATATAAGACAAGGATTAGCTGCTTATATTTATGATAATATTTCTTCTATCACTAATTATTCAGAAAAATCTATATATAATGATTTACAAATAGATTTTGTAGATGCTATATATGATAAAGATATTTTAAATGGTAATGGTGAAGTTGTATTTTATATTTTACAACAACATAAATATGTAACTTATTAAAGGAGGTATTAAATATAAATGAAAGTACCAAAACATATTATTAAATTAATAAAAGATATAGAAAATAAAGAATCTGTCCTAAGGATATATTGGAGAGAATTGTATGAATATTTAGATAAACATAATATAGATTGTCAAGATGATATAGTTGCTGATTTACAAGATGGTATAGGAGCTGATCATTTAATAAAATATTTGGAGGATTTGTAATTATGAATGAAGTAGATAAATTATGTAAAAGAGTTAATGATAAATTTGGACTAAGAAATAGACAAATAGGTAGTGTTGAAAGATATACTGATGCTGTAACTAATAGTATTGTGCAAATAGGAAATGATTATGGAGGGCATACATGTTTAATAACTGGGACTGATAAACAATTAATTTCTTATTTAGAATCAGTGTTAAATGATAAATTTAAGTTTTATAATAATTTATTAAGATTGGTATAAAAGGGGAGATTTGAATGGATTTAAAGATATATAAATTAACTGCAAAATCTGATTTATATAAAACTAATTATACTATAAGAGCTCAGAATTTACAAGAAGCTTCAAAACAAGCTAAAATTAAATTTGCTAAAAGCTATAAAGTTTTTGGTGATAATGTGAAAATAGGTATACAAGAAAATGATTTAGCTAATCATATTGAAGAAATATTAGGAAAATTATATAAAGGAGGAGATAAAAATGATTAGTATTGGTATTACAGGTGTAAGAGAAAAAATTAGAAATGGAGCTTATAATCATAAATTAAAATATCCTAAAAAAGATGTAGAAAAAATGAAAGATACTTATGTTACAGATGAAAATAAATCTGTTAAATGGAATAGAGAACAAGTAGAAATGAATAAACAAAAATATAAACAAGAATTAGATGCTTTTGTTCAAGAAGGTAAAGATTTAAGAGATTTGTTTTTTAAAGATTTATTAGGAGTATTAATGGTTGGATTTGAATTTACAGAAAAAGCATCCAATTATTTATTAAATAAAGCTTGGGATGAAGGACATTCTGAAGGATTAGAAAGTGTAGTACAAGAATTAGCAGATTTGATAGAAATAGTACAAGATTTTAATAAGTATAATAAAAGTTAAATATTTTTATAATCTTCTATATAGTTAACATGTTACTATTAATATAGGAGGTTATATTATGCAAGATAAAGATATTCAAGAATTAATAATGATTGTTACAAGTGTAGAATTAAATAAAAATAAATATGATAAAGCTTATGAATTTAAACCAGAGGTTATTATTCGCTGTAAAGATTTTTGTAAATATCATAATATAAATGTTACGCATGGTTCGCCTTATAAAGAATTAAGACATAAATACTATTATTATTTAGATAAATATATAAAAAATTTGTTAGATAATAAAACTGATTTATATAAATTAAGAGAAAATCATGTTATAACTGATAAAGAGATTGTTAATAGAATTTTAAGAAAGGGTTAGTTATTATATGGAAGTGAAAGAGTTAGAAGAAAAAATTAAATATTATGCAGAAAATTATTATCAAGGTAATAGTTTAATACCTGATGAAACTTTTGATAGTTTAGTAGATACTTTGAGAAAAATAAAACCAGATTCACCAATATTAACAACTGGTTGGGGATTTGAAGTACAAGATAATAAAATTAAACATAAATATACTCATATAGGAAGTCTTGATAAATGTAAAACATATAAAGAAATTCCTGATATGTTTAAAGTAAATCAAATGATTTATGTTTCTCCTAAATTAGATGGTTTATCAGCTGTTGCTTATTATAAAAATGGTAAATTAATAAAAGGAATAACTAGAGGTAATGGAGAATATGGTAAGGATATTACAAATAAATTAATTAAAATTTTAGGAAACGAAATACAAGATAAAAGTTTTACTGGAGGTGTTAGAGGAGAATTAATTATTTCTAATTCTAATTGGGAATTATTAAAACAAAAATATAATGATTCTGATATGATAGCACCTAGAAATTTTGCTGCAGGAATAATCAATAGAGATGAAATAGAAGAAGATATACAATATATTGATATGGTTGTTTATAAAGTAGTTGGAGATGAATCTAATAAATTAAGAAATAGACATCAAGTATTAGAATGGTTATCTCAAAATTTTAAACATCATATTCCTGAATTATGTATATATATAACTCAAGATTGGGATAGTAATATAGCTGTTAATATATTTAATTTATTTAAGCAAAATGGATATAATTTAGATGGCTTAGTATTAACTTTAGATAATATTCAATATACAAATAATAATGGAATATTATATACAGAGGTTGCTTATAAATTTGCAGCTGAAACCGTTAATACAATAGTTAGAGATATTAAATGGACTTTAAGTCGTTTGCAAAGATATGTACCTGTTGTAGAAATTGAACCCGTAGAATTATCAGGAGCAAGAATAGAAAGAGCAACCGGGAATAATGCTAAAATGATACAAGATTTAGGTATAGATATTGGAGCTGAGATAAAAATACAGAGAAGTGGTGAAGTAATACCTAAAATTGTAGAAGTAATATCTCCAGTTGAAAGTAATTTACCAACAACTTGTCCTGTTTGTAATGAAGCTTTAAGATGGAATGGTGTAGATTTAGTTTGTAATAATAAAAATTGCCCTAATGTTAAATTAAGTGATTTAGAGCAATGGTGTGAAATAATAGGAGAAACAGATGGATTACAATGGACAATAATGAAACAATATTTAGATATGTATGGTATAAATAGTATTGAATCTTTATATTTAAGAAGAGGTTATGTTGAAACTGATTTAAATTCAAGACAATTAAGTATAACTGATTTAAAAATAAAAGAATTTTTTAAAAAATTGTATGAAGATGAAGTTAGTTTATATAAGTTATTGATGGCATTAAATATTCCAAGATTGGGTGATAAAACTTGTAAAGAGTTAAGTAAGTATCCTGGTGTATGTAAAAAACTATTTAGTTATGTTTTATGTACTTCTGCTTATACAGCTGATGATTATAGAAATCTTAGATGTGATATATTTAATATAGTTAAAGAGGCTACAACAGAAGCTATATTTCAAAACATAAATAAATTACAAAATGCTAAATGGATTTTAAATGGTCCTTTTGTTCGTATAAAATTTGAACAAGTTTCTACTTTACAAACAAAATATGTAGCTGTAACAGGTTCATTACAGTCTATGAAGCGAAAAGACTTTGAAAAATATATAGCTCAATTTGGATATGAATTAACAAGTACTTTATCAAAATGTGAGTATTTAATAACAAATAATCCAAATTCAGGATCTACTAAAAATAAAGAAGCTCAAAAATATAATATACCTATAATAACAGAAAATGAATTTTTATCAAAATTAACTTAAATTAAGTAAGAATAACATGTTATAATATATAGAAGATTTTTACATCTTCTATATTTTTTTATGTTTAAGGAGTTTATATGAAGGTATATTTAACAAACAGAAATCAAATTACAATACCAAGAGCTTTAATAAAAGAATTAGGATATAAAGCTGGAGATATATTTGATTTGTCTTATGATAAAGAAACTCAAACTTTTCAGATAAAATTTGTAAAAGATACAAATGATTCAGTTGAAGAGAAATTTAATCCAGTTAATAATCTTATAAAAAATCAATTTAAACGAAAAATAGTATCTAATTTAGAAGAAGGTTCAAAATTTTCAAGACAAGTTTATAGTGATTGTAAATTGGTAATTAGAACTAGAAAAAGTTACTTGAAATCGTTTTGTGAAGAATGTCAAGGACAATTATCTAAAGAATATGGTATTGATAAATATCCTTGTCCTTATTTAAATAAAAATTCTATCGAAGAAGCTCCTATTTCTGAAAATGAAATAAAAGAAGAAAAGGCTGTAGATAATGTTGATTCAATCTCATCTAATATATTAAAAGATATTACTTCTAATGTAGAAAAATTAAATAAAAAATTAGATCAAGATATAAAAAAGTTAAATAATAACTCAATAAATATTCATACAGCAGATACTACAATAGAACAAATTTCTTATGATGGTTATAAAGCATGTACTAAATGTAAAGAATATTTTGATAGAGGTTTTCTATTAGATGATAAATTCTATTGTAAAAAATGTGCTAAAGAAGATTTTATTGAATTTTATAATACATATAAGAAAGGAAGGAATTAAAAATGTTTGATTCAATTACACCAGTTATAGTAAAACCTAAATTTATTGATTGGAAAACACCAAAATTTTTGGATATTGATACAGGTGATAATGACATAAAAACATATGAAATTTTAAAAGGAGCTGAAAATTTTTTACATAGTGAATTAGATGTAAAAGCAAGTACTATGAAAGATGTATATAAAAAAGCTCCTGAGATTTGGAAACAATTAAAAGATTACAGATTAAAGGTAGCTGCTGAAAATCCAAATGAAAAAGAAGCATTTACTTTTGATAAATCAACTGTGGTATATTTATCAAATTCTGCAAATGAATTAGTAGATATTGTAGATTTACAAACAGATGAAAGATATAATGAATTTAAACAAAATTTAGAAAAATATATTTTAAATGTAACTACAATAACAAAAACAAGAAAATTTTATAGTGAAGGTAAAAATATAGTAAAACTTATATGTTATGATAAAGATATTGAATTACCTGCTGTAGATTATGCTCCTGTAATTATTATAGAGTACAATATTAATAAATCTACATATATGGTATATACTGGAATATTAGTTTATAAAACATTTACTCTTATTCCAACGATAGGTACTTATTATGAGACAGATAAATTATCAACTTTGATAAATAATTTTAATTTTGATGATGCTTTAGAATATGCTAATGAACAAGCAGATTCTTTATATAATAATTATCAACATTTTGTTCAAAATCCTGTTGAAATATCAGCTAGAGAATTAATATCTTTATTAAAAAAAGTTGGTTATAAATTAGAATTAAAAACTGATGATGATTTAGCTTCTATTAGTGCAATTGAAGATGAGGCAAGTAATGAAAAAATTCAACAATTTTTCAATACATTTAAATTTAAAACATCTGAAACAGCTTATGATATTTTAAATTTAACAGAATTAAAGAAAATGTTTAGATATAATGAATTGACTTTATTAGATGTATTAAGTGTATTATCAAAAGAATATTTAAATTATGAAGGTGCTAAAATAACTGTTGATGTTTTAAGTAGTATAGTATTTGATTTAAGTAGTAAACATAATGATAAAAAAGAAGTAGAAGCTATAAAAGAAGAAGTTGTAGAAGAATAAATTTAATATAAAGACTAAAATAATTGCTAAAATATAGTTATTATAAATGCTTATTTTAGCAATTATTTTTATACAAAAACATGTTATTAATTGTATAGGAGGAATCAGATTATGGCTTTTTCATTAAATCAAATAACAAGAAAAAAGATAGTATCAAAACAAGATGATATTAAACAATGTTATTTTTATGTAAAAACAAATTCTTTATTAACAGAAAATATAAAAATAGGACTTTGGAAATATGTTGATTATCGTTTTAAAAGTAGAAATAGAGGGCGTTTTACTCAAAAAATATTAGAAGATATGACGCAAGATTTATTAGAAAAAGTTTGTATGAAACATATACAAGATATTCAATATTCTGATATAGAATTAAATGAAAATGAGATATTATATCAAATTAAAAGAGCTATACATTATGGTGCTACTAGAAATATATATTATGATGATGCTGATTTAATTTATTTAGATAGATCTATGTTTAAAGAAGGAGAAGAAGTTGATAAACCTAGAAAGAAGCTAAATAAAACAGAAGTTCAAGATTATTTTAAAGGATTGATGATTTAATGACAGTATTAGAATTATTACCAGAGTTAAAGAATAAACCAGAAGAATATATAAAATCAGTAGAAAAATCATATAATGATTATATAGATTTTAGTGATATTCCTGTAGGTTATAGAAATGAATATAGAGTAAATATAACAGGTAAATTAGAAAATATTATGAAAAATATAAGTACTGTTGTAAGTGATAGATATAATATATTATTAAATTTTAATGGTTATAAAAATACAGGATATATTGCATATGTAATTATTAATGAATATTTTAAACAAATACATTTAAATAATGATATATTAGAAAATATTGTTTATATTGATACAAATTTGCTTGTTGAAGATTATAAAAGATTAATGAATGTTAATCAATTAAGTCAAAATACTGCTCATAGTTTAAATACTTTATTAAATAGTATAGAAACTGCTTCAATGGTTATTTGGGATAAATTTTCTAAATTAGAGAGTACTTATGATAAACATAAAATATATGATATTCTTTCAATTAGAAAACGTAATAACTGTTGTAATATATATATGATTGCAGGAGGAACATCTAATTTAAGTCAAGTCATAGGAGCTGATATTTTTGATATGATGGACGTAGATTTTGGATGTGATTGCTCTAGAATTAATTTTGAAGTACCTAAGAAAGGGATGAATTTAGAATGTTAGATAGAAACGCACTTGAAAGAGCCTTACTATTAGGTATTGTTAGAGATCATAATTGGGAAGTTCTTATATTAAATAATATTAATAAAGAATATTTTACATATGCTAATCATAAATTATATGATTATATTGAAAGTTATGTAACAGATTCTAAATATCCAGAGTTAGCTGTAATTGGTTATGAATTTCAAATAGATGATGAATCTATGAGACAATATACAGAAATAAGTGATTTAAATGCTTTATGTGAGGCTTTAAAAAAAGATTATATGAAAAGTAAAGTACAATATGAAGTATCTTTGCTGAATGAATATAGTGATTTAATGGAGACTGATCCAGTTCAATATGTAGAAAAAATTGGAGATATTTATAATGATTTAAAACTTTTGGGGCATCATAATAAATCAGTTGATTTATTTAAAGATATTGAACAAGTAGCTAAAATAGATCCATCTGATGTTATTAGTACTGGATTTAAAGAATTAGATGAAAAACTTGTAGGTTGGAAACGCGGAGAAGAATTAGTAATAGTAGTAGGTAGAACAGGTCAAGGAAAATCTTGGATGGGATTAAAATTTGCAATGTCAGCTGCTATAAAAGGAGAACGTGTAGGTATTTATTCTGGAGAAATGAGTACACAACAATTACAAGAAAGAATATTATGTTGTGCTAAACAAAATTATACTGATAGTCAAGAACAAGCATTACAATTTGTAAAAGACCATAATTTATTTATTAGAGTATTAACTCAAAAGGAATTACGTAGAAGAGCGAATGTAGATGATATAGAAGAAATGATTATAAGAGATAAATTAACAATGTTAGTTGTGGATCAATTATCTTTAGTTGAAGATAAAAATTATCGACCTGGTAATCCTATTCGTTTTCAATATGGTAATATTAGTGATGATTTATACTCATTAAGTATAAAATATGATTTACCTGTAATTTTATTAGTTCAAAGTAATAGACAGGGTATAAATGCTCAAAATGCTCCTGAACTAGAAAATATTGCTGAATCTGATGCTGTAGCTCAAAATGCAACAAGAGTTATATCAATGAGAAATGAGAATGGAATATTAACGTTAAAAATTATTAAAAATAGATATGGCAGTAGTGATCTTGTACAAAAATATGAAGTTGATTATGGTATTAATAAATACAAACCTATTAGAGAAGTAAGGAGTGAAATTTCTTCTATTAAAAAGGCAAAAGCTAGACAAATATTTGGAGGAGGAGGTATGACCTTTTAATGATTGATGAAAAATTGCTTATAGATATTAGGAACTATTTAAAAATAAAAACAGGTATTTATTATTTTAAAGATATTAGAAAAACTCCTGATAATTTACAAGTTACTTGTCCTTATCATAAAGGAGGACAAGAAAGAAAACCTAGTGCTACTATAAGAATAACTCCTTCAAATAGAACAACAATTGGAATGTTTCACTGTTTTACTTGTGATGAAAGTAAACCTTTAGATATAGTTATAAAAGATTTATTAGGTCCTTTATATGATGAAGATGAAGTAGAATCTTTATTTAATTTAAAAACTTTAATAGTTCAATCTCAATTCGAGTATAAAAAGAAAGAACCTTTATTCAAAATACCTAATAGAAATATTATACCTGAAAGAGTTTTAAGAACATATAGATACTATCATCCATATTTAGCATCTAGAAATATTTCAGAAGAAACAGCTGATATATATGATATTGGTTTTGATGCTCAAAATAATCAAATAACTTTTCCTATTAGAAATATAAATAAAGAATGTTTAGGTATTGGTAGAAGAAGTATAGATAAGAAAATGTATAGATATCCTCCAAATTTTATAAAACCTTTATATGGTGTTTATGAATTAAATCAATTTTTAAATTATGTATATGTAGTAGAAGGGCCTTTTAACTTATGGTCATTAAGAGAATTTGGTAAACAAGGTGTAGCTCTTTTAGGTACAGGTACAGAAAAGCAATATAAAGAATTATCAAATTTAAATTGTAAAGGTTTTGTATTAGCTTTAGATTCTGATGATGCAGGAAGACATGGTATTTTTAAATTAGGAAAATTTTTACAAGAAAATAAAATAAAAACATATGTGGCTTTAATTCCTGAAGGTAAGGATGTTAATGATTTATCTAAAGAAGAATTTAGTCAAGTACCTGCAGTAACTTTTAAAGAATGGTTATTATTTTATTATAAAGATAATATTAGATTATAAAGATAATATTAGATTATAATCATCATTTAGATGTTATAATATATAGCCTATAAAAATTATAAATTAGGGGATAGGCTCCCAGGCCAGAAAGGAGAATGTAAAATGGCAAGAATTACAAACGATCAAATTAAAAATTATTCAAGGGGAGGAGGTTCATTTTTTACATTAAAAGATGGAGAATCAGCTAATGTTAGATTCTTGTATAATAACTATAATGATGTAGAGGCTTTTGTTGTTCATGAATTTGCTAAAAATCAAAATTATGCAACAATAGATTGTGCTAGACAAGAAGGAGATCCAATAGATGTATGTAAATGGTGTGCATCAGGAAATAGACCTGTAGTTAGAATTGTTATTCCTATTTATAATGAAGATACTGGTGAAATTCAATATTGGAAGAGATCAGGTAGCTTTGTAGAAAATACATTAAAACCTTATTTTGATGAAATACCTGCAAATCAACCAATTTCAGGACAAGTATATAAATTAAAAAGAACTGGAAAAGATATGAAAGATACTACATATACTCCAATCCCAGTAAGTATTAATGATGGTAAAACAAAAGATCAATTTGGAGAAATAAAAGATCCATTTGAAATAAATATAATTAGACCTTCTGATTATGATTATAATCCTGATACACAGCCTGCAAATAATCAAAATGGTCAAAATATGCAACAATCAGCACCTGCTGCAACTAGAAGAACATTAGATATGTTTTAATAAAGGAGGAAATAAGAATGCCCTTATTTGAAATGCCTAAAAAATCAACAAAATCAAATAAGAGTTCTTCCGTTAATCAGCCTAATATTAAATTAAAAAAAGGACAAACAATTGATGACTTAGTATTAACAGCTAAACAATTAGTAGAAGAGAAATTAAAAGATTATAAAGATGTTAGTAAATGTATTACTAATAAAGAAGATTTAATTAATTTCTTTAATAATAGTGAAGATATAATAGGTATAGATACTGAGACAACAGGACTTAATTTTTTAACTGATCAGTTAGTGGGAATATCTTTGTGTAATGGAAAAGAGGCTGTATATATTCCAATTAATCATAAATCTAGTTTATATAATATTAGATTATTAAATCAAATCGCAATAAATGATATAAAAGAAATATTTGGAAATATTTTTAAAACAAAAAATTATAAATGGATTTATCATAATGCAAAATTCGATCTTGCAGTATTGAGAACATTTTTTGGATATCCTATTCCTGATCCTTATTGGGATACAATGTTAGCAGCTAATTTATTTGATCAAGATGAAGAACATAACTTGAAATATTTATATAATAAATATATTGCTGTAGAAGATGAAGGTGTTAATAGATTTGATACATTATTCAAAGGAGTAACTTTTGATTATGTGCCTTTAGATATAGCTACAATATATGCTGGAAAAGATGCTTTAATGACCTATAAGTTATTTCAATATCAATATAAAAGAATGAATGAACCTGATATGCAAGGTATAAAATATGTATTTGAAAATATAGAAATGCCTTTATTACCAATTCTAGAAGATATGCAAAGAACTGGAGTACATATCAATAATAAAATGTTAAAAGAATTATATGAAAAATATTCAATTAGATTGGAAGAAGCTAAAAAGAAAGTATATGATGAAATAAAACCTTATGAAAATGAAATACAAGAGTATAGAATAAAACATTATAATAAAAAATTAGATGATCCTATATTAATTTCTAGTCCAGCTCAATTAAGTATTTTATTTTATGATATATTAAAATATAAAACAAAAGCTGGAAAAGGTACTGGAGTTAATGAATTAAAGGAAATAAATACACCATTAACATTAGCTTTACTTGAATATAGAAAAATGGAGAAATTAATAGATGCTTTTCTTGTAGCACTTCCAAAAAGAATAGAACCTTCTACAAGTAAAATACATACATCTTTAAATCAATATGGAGCTGCGACAGGTAAAGAAAATTGCCTGACTATATAGTAATATATAGAAAAATAAACAAGGTGAACTGATTTATTATCAGGTGTTATTAGTAATAAAAACTAATAGCTAACGGTTCAGAACTAGAAATAGTTTATGAGTAAGGAAACCTAAGTCCTAAAAAAGGATAAGGTAATACCGTGCTAAGATTATTTAATAGAAGTAGAATAATGAATAATAATATACTAGGTTGTGTTTATATAATTAAATGTATTAAAAATAATAAAATATATGTTGGTCAGACAATAGATATTAAAAGAAGAATATGGGAACATAAACATGCTTTGGAAGGTAGTAAACATAAAAATAAATATTTGCAAGAAGATTTTAATAAATATGGAATAGCATCATTTAATGTTATTGTAATAAAAGAGAATTTAGATAGAAAGGCTAGATTATTATTAGAAACAGAATTAATACAAAAATATAGTGGCATTGAATCAAAGAATGTTTATAATTTTCAAGATAATATTCATGAGAATATAGAAATGAGAAAAATAGTATCTGAACACCAGAAAGGAAAAATTATCAATTCAAAAAGTATTGAAAAAATGAAAAAAAGTCTAACTAATAGAAAATTGTCAGAGCAACATAAAAATAAAATAAAGCAATCATGTAAAAAATTTAAAGGAGATAATAATCCTGCAAAAAGACCAGATGTTAGAATGAAAATATCACAAAAGGTATCTGGAAAAGGAAATGGTATGTATGGTAAGAGAAAATACACACAAGATTTCGTTGAAAATTTAAAACAAGATTATGGAAAATTAAAAAATTATAAGAAAGTTGCACAAAAATATCAAATTGCAGTAGCAACTATAATGAATCTTATTAAGTATGGTGAAACATATAATTCTAGTAATTATAAGCATTAAATAATAAAGTGTAACGACTATCCGATTATGGAGTAAGCTTACTATTAATACGTAAGTTGAAGCGCCTTGCAACCTAAATTTTAGGTTGAAGATATAGTCTAATTTTATAAGAAATTATAAGTAAAAATGAGATTTTCTTCATCAGACCCTAATTTACAGCAAATTCCAAGTAAAGGAGAAGCTAAAGAAATAAGAAGATTATTTGGAGCAGGTCCTGGTAATGTATTATTAAGTTCTGATTTTAGCCAACAAGAGCCTTAAAGTAAAAGGGCCTTATATTAGTAATAATATAATAAACAGACTTTGAATTCAGGGAAGCCTAAGTTAAGAAATTAATATGGTAATCCTGAGCTAAGCTTAATAGAATTATTTATTAAGAAAGTGCAACGACTATCTCAAAAGAGAGTACAATTCAAGTGAATTGGAAGCGAAGTCTAACCTAGAAATAATAGGTTAAAGATATAGTCTAATCTTATAGGAAACTATAAGCAGTTCATAAGAGAACGAATAGAGAGTAACGAACTCTATTGAATATTAATGAGATGTTTGGCTTGGTTAAGTGGAGATACATCAATGCAAAATGCATATTTTACAGGAAAAGATTTATACAGTACGATGGCAGCTGAAGCTTTTCATACAACATATGAAAATTGTTTGGAATTTTATTTAGATGAAAATGGTAATAAAACAGATAAAACAAATACTGAAGGAAAGAAAAGAAGAACACAAATTAAAAGTGTATTATTAGGTATATTATATGGAAGAGGTACAGCATCTGTTGCTGAATTATTAGGAATGAGTGTTGATGAAGCACAAAAATTAATTGATGACTTCTTTAATGCTTATCCTTTAATAAAAGTATTCGTAGAAGAAAAACAAGCAGAAGCAAAAAGATTGGGTTATACAACAACTGCTTGGGGTCGTAGAAGATATTTAAAACATATTCAAGATGAAAGATTTGAATTTAAATATAATGATAAAAGACCTGTAGATTTTAACCCGTTATTTACAGCTACTAGTCAAGTTCAAGAAGAAGTTAGTCAAGATATTAAAGATTATTATACTGAAAAATTAGAAAAAGCAAATCAATATAGAAGAACAAAAATTATAGATCAAGCAAAAGAAAATGGAGTAGATATAACAAATAATAGTGGATATATAGCTGAAGCAAATAGACAGGTAGTAAATTCTATTATACAGGGTAAGTAGCATTGCCCTTATACATTGAACCTCATTACTCAAGGGTGTGACTTGTTATATTATATATAATAAGTTGCTAACGGGGAAAGCTAAGTTAAGAAATTAATATGCCAATCCCGTGCTAAATTATAATTTATTCTAATATATAAAATATTAAAAATGAAATGGATATGCTATGATAAAAAATGAAGTAGATATATATTTAATTACAAATTTATTAAACAATAAATATTATGTAGGTCAAACATGCAAAGGTTATAAAAATCGTTTTAATCAACATTGTTTATATGCTTTAAATAAAAGAAAAGATTGTCCTCAATTAATAGATAGAATAATAAAAAAATATGGTATAAAAAATTTCAAATGCGAATTATTAGAAAAAGTATCTTTTGAAGAGAAAGATGTAAAAGAAAAATATTATATTAAAAAATACAACAGTTATGAAAAGGGTTATAATTTAACTATTGGAGGAGATTATAATCCAATGTTAGATAAAAATATAAAAGACAAACATTTAAAAATTATGAGAGATGATAATTTTCGTTCCAAAATGTCTAAATCAGTATTAAAAGCATATACACCTGAATTAAGAAAATGGTTTAGCAATAATAGTAAAATAAAATGGCAAAATTGGACACAAGATCAACGTGATAAAGTATTAAAAGGATTTAAAATTTATAATAATTCGCGTAAACAAAAAATTGCATGTTTAGATGAAAATGATAATATCATTAAAAAGTTTGAATCAGCTAGTGAAGCTTGTAAATTTTTTAATAAACCTGCAAAAGAAGCTGGTCATATCTTAAAAATTTGTAATAAATATAATAAAAATGGTAAAAGAGCCAAACATTTTGGATATAGTTGGATTAAATTATAAGAAGTGTATCGACTATCCTCTGTTGTGGAGGAGTACACTCGAGGATGAGTTACGAGTGGAAGAGGTGTACTAATTATTATTAGAAAAGATAGTCAGGCTTTATAGAAATATAAAGGTTTAACGAGTGCTGCAGACATGTCTAAGCGTGCTATGATTTTATTAGGAACAAATCAAGAATTAAAAGATTTAGGATTTAAAATGCTATTTCCAGTTCATGATGAAGTTATAGCTGAATGTCCTTTTGTTAATAGGAAACGTTGTGGTCAATTAATGAGTCAATTAATGATACAAGCTGGAGCTGAAAAAATAGGAGTACCTATGAAATGTGATGTCGAAGCCTTTAAAGTTTGGTATGGTGAAGATATTCCATTAGATGATACTCCTGAGGCATATGAAATATTTAATAAGTATGAAAGTGAATTAAATTAAGGAGTGTAAGTAAATGAAATTTTATAATGTGTTTTCAGGTAATTTATCAGGAAAATTTAGAGAATATTATATAAAGAATTTAGGAGATAAGAAATTTAATAGTTTGCATTCTTATTGGTATTTCAAGAGTTTAACTGATGATAAAATATTAGATGCATTTAGTATAACTAAAGGATCTATTATGATAGATTCAGGAGCTTTTACTGCTTGGAGTAAAAATATTAATATTGATGTTGATGAATATATTAATTGGATAAATAAATGGGATAAATATGTAACATTATTTGGTCAAATAGATGTTATACCTTTACCTACAATGTCTAAGGATGAAAAGGCAAAATGTGCAAAAGATACTTGGGATAACTTTTTATACATGTATAATAGATTAAATAATCCACAAAAACTTTTATATACTTTCCATGTTGGAGAACCTTTTGAATATTTAAAACAAGCTATGGAATTTAGAGATTCACAAGGAAGACCATTAGATTATATTGCTTTAGGTGGTTTAGTAGGTAAGACTACTAAAATAAGAGATGCTTTTTTGACAGAAGCTTTTAATATAATTAAAACTAGTAGTAATCCAAATGTAAAAGTTCATGGATTTGGAGTAAGTTCAGAAAAAATGTGGAGGAAATACCCATTTGAATCTTGTGATTCTTTTACACCTGGAATGAATGCTAATCATGGATTTCAATGTACTGAATTTGGTTCTTATAGATCTGATGATTATAATAAGATATTTAAACCAAGAGGTAGAAATCCAATGGAACAAGCAGAATTAGATGCAATAGAACAATCAAAGGATGATGAATTATTAGAAGAAGAAAATAATTTCAGAAATGATGAAAAAACTAAATTATTAATATCTAATATAGAATATTGGGATAATTTAGCAAATAGTATAAATAATCAAAATTATAATGTTAAAAAAAGCCTATTCTAAGAAATAGGATAGGCTTTATATAAATAAAAATAAGGAGGAATTTAAAATGGGTAAAGCATTAGTATTAAATTCAGGAGGAGTAGATTCAACAACTTGTGTAGGACTTGCTGTACAAAAGTATGGTAAAGAAAATGTTATTACAGCTTCATTGTATTATGGACAAAAACATGATAAAGAATTACAATGCGCTAAGAAAATAGCAGAATATTATGGTGTAGGACATATTGAAGAAGATATTTCTAATGTTATGAAATATGCTAAAGATGTTTGTACTTTAATGAAAGGTGGAAATGAAATAGAACATAAAAGTTATGCAGAACAAATAGCAGAAAATGGAGAAGGAAGAGTAGCAACTTATGTACCATTTAGAAATGGATTATTACTTTCAATAGCAACTGCCTATGCTGATAGTTTATTTCCAGGTGAAGAAGTAGAAGTTTATTATGGAGCACATGCAGATGATGCTGCTGGTGAAGCTTATGCTGATTGCAGTCCTGAATTTGCAAAAGCAATGGATGAAGCAATTAGTATAGGAACTTATGGAAAAATACATATTAATAGACCTTTAATTAACATGAATAAAGCTGGAGTAGTAAAAACAGGTTTAGAAATAGGAGTTCCTTATGAATTAACTTGGTCTTGTTATGAAGGCGGAGAAAAAGCATGCGGTACTTGTGGTACTTGTATTGATAGAATAAATGCTTTTAAATCAAATGGAGTAGAGGATCCAATTGAATATATAGATAATACTGTAAAAAAATTAAATTAAATAAATAGTTGTATGTAAATCCGACCAACTATAAAAATACTAGGAGGAATTAAATATGTTAAATAAATTAAAAAATATAAAAATATCAAACTGGTTAGTAATAATAACTGCTGGATATATAGCAGGAGCAATAATGCAAAATATTTTAGCTGTAAAGACTTTTGGCAATTCTATGATAGCTATAACAACTGGAGGTACTTTAATCTCATGGTTAGTATTTGCATGTATGGATGTTGTAACTGAAATTTGGGGCAAAAAAAGAGCAATACAAACATTTACATGTGGTGCTATATTTAATCTTTTATTTAATTTAGTATGTTGGATAGCTATTATAATTCCAGGAACTAGTGATTTTATTCAAAGTTCTTATGCAACAGTATTAGGTACTGGATGGAGAATTGTTATAGGATCTATTACAGCTTTTCTATTAGGTAATTTTATAAACACTCAAATTATGTATTTAATGAAAATTAAAAGTAAAGATCAAAATGATTCAAAAAGATTTATGTTTAGAGCTGTAGTATCTACATTATTTGGACAACTTATAGATAATGCTTTATTTTATCTAATAGCTTTTGCTCCATTAAATATTCCAGGAACAGTGGAAAATTCTTGGACAATGATAGGTCAATTAGTTTTATTTACTACTTGTATTGAAACGCTTGTAGAAACTGTTGTATCACCTTTAACTGCAAAATTTGTTAAATATTTAAAATTGAAAATCAAGGAGAGCTAATATGGAAAATACAATGAAGGTTACTTATAAATATAAAAATTTAAGTAAAACTGATTTGGTTTGTGATTTGACAAAATTTATAGATAAATATATTGTTTTACAACCTATAACGGATTATCCATATCAAACTTATATTTATAATGATATGCAAATATTCTCTACTAAATATCTTAAAAGAATGGTAATTAGAGCTTTTGGTGCTACTAGAGGTGTTATAGGTTTAAACCAAATAACTAATAATATTTATAAGATAGATAGAATAAAGATATATGATTCTAGTTTTGGTGTAGGAATTGGTTGTTATGATAGTAAACTAGCAAATGATGTTAAAAAATTCAAAAATTATAATTTAGATTTTAGTGAAGTTACTCTCATTAAATAGAAAGGAATTAAAAATGTTTGATGTTAATGAACGAGATGAAAGAGATATGACAATAAAAAAAGAATTTGTCACTTGGATGGATGTAGATCATTTTATAAATTCTTTACAGGATTTTATTAAAGAGCATGAATTTACAGGTGTTTATGGTCCTGCAAGAGGTGGTTTATTATTTGCAGTTATGATTTCACATAAATATGGATTATCTTTTTTAGGAGCACCTCAAAAAGGATGTTTAATTGTAGATGATATTATAGATACAGGGAAAACAGCAGAAGCATGGAAAGATAAAGGATATACTATTGTTTCTATGTATTATAAACGAAATAATTTAGTAGAACCTGATTATTGGATGTTTGAAAAAACTGATAATTGGATTAATTTTCCATGGGAAGAAACCAGATCTGATGAAGATATACAAAAAGCTTTAACTACTATAGAAAAAATAATAAATAATTTATTTTACAAGGTAGATGATAAAGATATAGTCGACCAATTTAAAGAAGCTTTAAATATAATAAAAGGAGGACATTACAATGAATAAATATATGCAAATGGCAGATGAATTAAGTAAACAAAATTTATTAACAAATGCAGGAGGACCTTTTGGAGCAGTTGTAGTGAAAGGAGATTTAGTTGTAGGTGTTGGAAATAATCATGTTTTAGCTAATAATGATCCTACAGCTCATGCTGAAGTAATGGCAATAAGAAACGCTTGTCAAAATTTAAATACTCATGATTTGACTGGTTGTGAGTTATATACAAGTTGTTATCCATGTCCTATGTGTTTATCAGCAATTATATGGGCTAATATAAAAACAGTATATTATGGTAATACAAAAGAAGATGCAGCTGATATAGGGTTTAGAGATGATATGATATATAAATTTATACAAAACATGGATGACGAAAATTCAACAAGTGAAATATTAAAAACTATTCCTATGGATAGAGATGAAACTATAAAAGCATTTAATTCATTTAAAGAAAAAGCAGATAAAACTATTTATTAATCTAATAAATTTATTTGTTACATCCTCTAAAACATGTTATAAATAATAAAGAGTATTATGATTTAGGAGGTGTAACAAATTGGTTATAAAAATGTAAAACATTATAGACATACCGTGCATTTATATTTGGATGCAATTTGGTTGTATAGTTCAAATAGAAGAGGAGCTAGAAATACAATGTATAAATGGTTAGCTGCTCAAATGAATTTACCATCAGAGATAACTCATGTTTCAATGTTTAATCGAGATCAATGTAAACAAGCAATAAAAATATTAAGACCAAAATACATACAATTATTTGGACATGATTTATTTTATAAAAGAAAGGAGAAAAGTCAAATGAGATTACAAACAAGTTGTAGTGTAGCATTTGAAACAGCTCATATATTACCAAAATTTAATACTGAATATGATGGTTTGTATAGTAGAACATATAAATTAAAAGTTATAGTAGAAGGACCTCAAACAGAACCTTTAGGTATGATAATTCCACAAGAAGAATTGACAAGAATATTGAAAGATTCAGTACCTGATAGACAATTTATATTTAATAAAAATAATATTATTTGTCAAGAAATTGCTAAAACTTTGGAAAGATATTCAATTCCATTTATAGAATTAGATGGTGAAGTAGTAGCTGAAAATTTAATTCAATATTTAAAAGATCGAGTATCCTATAATTTATATGATGTTTATAAATATTCTAAAGATATAAAAATAGTTGAAATGGAATTATCTTCAATTAAAGAAGAGTATTCTACAAAATTAATATTAAACTAGGAGGAATGTAATATGTATTATGTATCAAAAAGAATGGAAATTGCAGGAGCACATAATTTAACTTTAAATTATGAAAGTAAATGTCAAAATTTACATGGACATAATTGGATAGTAACTGTATATTGTAAATCTAAAAATTTGAATGAAAATGGTATGGTGGAAGATTTTACTAATATTAAAAAAATGATTCATGATAAATTAGATCATCAGTATATTAATAATGTTCCTGAATTAAAAGAAATAAATCCAACTGCAGAAAATATAGCAAAATGGATATGTGAACAAATAGTAACTTGTTATAAAGTTACAGTACAAGAATCAGAAGGAAATATAGCAACTTACGAAGAAGATGAGGATTAAAGAATATGATGAATGAAAAGCAACATTTAAATCAATTATATGTATTGATTGGCAAGTATAGAATTTTTTTAATGAAATATTTAGGTTTAACTAGAGTTGAATTATTAGAGGAATTTAGTAAAAGATTAAATGTTCCTGAAGCAGAAGTTCATTTAAAAACAATAAAGACTGTAGAGCAGGGAGATAAAATGTTATCTGCTTTAAAAGATTGGAAACAGGAATTAACAGGAGTTAGAAGACTTCCATATAAAGTTAATCCTAGAGATTATGCTAAAAAATTATTAGGAGAGTTTAAAATGAAAGTTGTTGAAATATTTAATAGTATTGATGGAGAAGGAAAAAGAGCTGGTGAATTAACCACATTTATAAGATTATATCGTTGTAATTTACGTTGTGATTATTGTGATACTAAATATTCTTATGAACAAGAAAATGAAGATAAATCTTATAAAGAATTGAGTATTACTGAAATTATACAAGAATGTGAAAAATATAAAACTAAAAATATAACTTTAACAGGAGGAGAGCCTTTAATTCATTTAGATGTAGATTATTTATTAAGAGCTTTATCTGAGAAAGGTTTTAATGTTAATGTAGAAACTAATGGCTCTGTATCTATAAAAAAATATTTTAATTTTAATGGTACTCCTAAAGATGAGTATGAAAATGTTTGGTTTACAGTTGATTATAAATGCCCAAGTTCAGGTATGGAAAATAAAATGTTAATTGATAATTTTGATGTAGATAAATATTCATTTAAAAATGTTGTTTATAAATTTGTTGTCGGTAATAGACAAGATTTAGAAAAAGCTGCAGATATTATAAAAAATTTTATATTTAAAATAGATTATAGTAAAAGATATTTATATCATAATATAGTTTATTTAAGTCCTGTATTTGGAGAAATAGAACCTAAAGAAATTGTAGAATTTTTACAAGATAATGATTTATACAATGAATATACTCCTGTAAGAGTTCAATTACAATTACATAAATTTATATGGCCTGTAGATCAAAGAGGTGTGTAAGAAAGGAGGATTATAAATGCAAGATAATTTTAATTATGAGAAGGTACAAGAAGCTACAAAGATGTTATTAGAAGCAATGGGACAAGATGTAAATAGACCAGGCTTAGTTGAAACTCCTAGAAGAGTAGCTGGATATTGGCAAGAATTATTAGAAGGAGAAAAATATACAAATCAAGAAATTGCTGATATGTATAACAAAAGTTTTATTGTTCCTAGTGATAGTATTGTAGTTATGCAAGTTAATGATGTATTTTCACATTGTGAACATCATTTAGCTCTTATGTATAATGGTACTGCATATGTAGCTTATGTACCAACTATGATTGAAAATGAAGGATATAAAGTAATTGGATTATCTAAAATACCTAGAATAGTACATATGTGTTCTAAAAGATTACAATTACAAGAAAAACTAGCTTCTGATATAGCTGAATGTATAGAATTAGCAACAGGTTCAGATCAAGTATATGTACAGTTAATTATGAATCATGGTTGTGTATCTGCAAGAGGAGCAAAAGCTGATGGAGTTACAGATGTTACTTTTATGAGTGATAAATTAAAATCAAATATAGAAGCTAGAAAAGAAATTGAAACAAAAATACAAAATTTATATAAAAGAGATTAATAAATAGAAAGAGGTAAAAGATTATGGAGAATAATTATAATACTTTAAATTTAAATAATATTCAAAATACAAATAATTTGAATAATATTCAAAATCAAGATAATACAGCACAAGGGTTAAATGTTCAAGTTAATAATATTGATAGTCAAGGATTAACTTATGCTGATAGTGCATCTACAACAGTAGTTAATCCCGTTGTTCAACCTAATCCAATGCAACAAGTTATAAATGAAGCTAAAGCTGATTTAATAAATACAGTAACAACTGTTAATCCTGTAAATACTCAAAATACAGTTGTTACTGAATCTACTACTCAAACAGAAGTTAAAATAGAAAATAAAGAAGAAAATAAAGAACCTATAGTAATGAATTCATTGAAAATAAAAACAGAAAAAATTCAACAATTTTTAACTAATGCTTCAAAAATAAGTATAAATAATACAAATCAACCTTTATCACAAGTATTACAATTAAAATTTAGTGAAGAAGGATTTGAAATTATTTGTGGTAATGGAGCTGATATTTTAATTCAAAAAGATACATCTGTTAGATTTACAGAGGATATATCTATTGGAATTAGTAATACTTTATTTACAGCTTTTATATCAAAAGTTATGGGAGAATATATTGAATTATCATTAGATAAAGATGCTCATATTATAAATGTATTTGCAGATAATGGTATTTATAAATTTGCAGAAAGATATGATATTAGTACTGGAGAAGAATTACATTTTCCTATAAATGAGAAGTTTAATGATATTCAGACTTTTGATTTTGATTTAGCTGCATTCAAAAAAGCAATAGCCCATGCTGTTATTTATTCAGGAAATCAAGCAGTAGATACTCAATTATCAGGAGTATATTGTAATGAAAATATTTGTGCTACAGATAAATACATATTTGAAATTGAAAATAATCTTCAAGAATTAAAAAATTATCAATTTTATATAGCTCCAAGTTTGATTAATATAATTACTCAAGTTAATTTTGGTAATAATGCAAAAATTGGATTTGGTAAAGAAATGATTGATGGTGTTCCATATAATCAATATATAAAAATTGAAAGTGATGAAGTTACATTATTAGGATATTGTAAGGATTTTGAAGATTTTAGAGATTATCCATTAGAAGGTCTTAATAATTTAAAAAATATTAAATATGATACTCAAATAACATTTAGTAGAACTAAATTATTAAATGATTTAGAAAAAGCTGCTTTATTTATACCTATGAATGATGCTACATTATTAATATCTACAGAACTTGGATATATTGTAGTACAAGTTGATGGTGGTTATGCTGCTTCTAAATTACCTGTACAAAATTCTGATAAGAATATTGCACCTTTTAAATTAGAAGCTAAATCATTTATTACTACTTTAAAAGATTGTACAGAAGAAACTTTATGTTTCTTGGTAGATGAAAATAATAAAGATGTAGTAGGTATTTTAGCTGGAGAAAGAAAAATAGGTTTAAGTATTATAAGTTAATAAGAGGTAATTTATGGATTCTAAAAAGAAAAAGAAAACTATTAATAGTAAGAAAAAAGGTGCGCATGGTGAATTAGAATTTGCTCATGAGTGTCAAAAATATGGTTTTACAAATGTTCATAGAACAGCACAAACAAATGGTAAGCTAGAGCAATCTTTAGCTGATTGCGAAGGCTTGCCTGGAATACATATTGAAGTAAAAAGAGTAGAACAGTTGAATATTGATAAGGCTATGGAACAAAGTATAAGAGATTTAAAAACAAAAAAGGAAAAAAGAATTCCTGTAGTATTTCATAGAAAAAATAGAAAACCTTGGAAAGCTACAATGTTATTAGAAGATTGGTTCAAACTTTATCAAAGTTGGCTAGATGATAAAAAATAGGAGTTGAATATAATGGAAGATAGTAACTTAAATAAACCAAAATATGATTTAGGTGCTACAGAAAGAGCTCAATCTACTGTAGAAATAGAAGATATCATCAGAAATATTGTAAAAAATAAAACAGAAGATGTTACAATAATTATTCATAATATAAGAAAGTTATTAAAAGATGATAGTAATGAATTAACTGATTTAGAAATAGATGATATTCTTCTTCAACTTCCTATTGTTTTGTATGATTCTATGGAAGAACAAGAAATTGTAGGTATGCAAAGTGATATGGCAAATCAAATATATAAAGAAGCGCAATCAGAAGCATATAGAGCAGCTAGAGGAACTATTAGTGATAAAAATGCAGTTGCAGATCTACAAACAAGAGCTCAACAATTAGAAAAAATAATTTATGAGCGTAGTTATAAAATTATAAAACAAAAATTTGAATTAGCAATAGAAACTTTAAATGCTGTAAAAAAAGTACAAGCATCTAGACAACAAAAATATGATATTGATAAATACAGGAATAGATTTTAATTATAATAAAGTTGAGGTAAAAAAAGATGATAAAAAATATTAATGGTCATATAGTTACTAATATATTGATTTTATTATTTGTTCTGGCAATTATAGGTTTTACAATTTATTGTGTAACAATAGAATATCAAAATGGAGAAACAATAGAAATAACTGTAAAAGATAAGTATGTAAAAAGAAATGGAGAATCAGATTTATATTTAGTAGCTACTGAAGAAGGAGAAACCTATAAAATTGAAGATTTGTTTTTTAAAGGTAAGTTTAATAGCACTGATTTATATAATGAATTGGATATAGGTGAAAAATATAAGGTAGAAGTAACAGGAGCTAGAATACCATTCTTTAGTATGTATAAAAATATAAATACTGTAGAACTTTTAGAAGAAAATTAATATTTGGAGGTAAATTGAATGTCTCGATTAGATGTGTTAGCAAAAGAGATTGGTAAAAAATTTGGAGAAAATACAATTGGTTATGGTGTAAAGCAAGATGAATATGATAAGATTAGATTTACTAGTCCTAGATTAAATTATATGACTTTTGGTGGATTAGCTACAGGAAGAATATATGAATTTGCAGGACCTGAGGGTAGTGGTAAAACAACATCTGCTTTTGATTTAATGAAAAATGCTCAAATAAAATTTCATAAAGAATTTGAAGAAGAGCAAGCTAAAGGAAACAAAGACTTTTTAGAAAAGAAAATTTTCTTTTTAGATGAAGAAGGAACATTTGATGCTGTATGGGCAAGAAAATTTGGAGTGGATGTTGAAAAAGTAATGATCTGGCAACCTCAAGGTGAATCAGCTGAGAAAGTTTTAGATGTACTAAGACAAGTTATAGAAACTGGAGAAGTTGGTTTGGCTGTTTTAGATTCTGTTGCTACTTTAGTATCTGAACAAGTATATGATGAATCTTTAGAGAAAAAAGCTTATGGTGGAATTGCTGCTACATTAACTAGATTTGTTAATTTAATTAAAGGGCCTTTAATTAAATATAAATGCACTTTAATAATGATAAATCAAGTTAGAGAAGATCTGAATAGTATGTTTGGTGGTACAATAACACCTGGTGGTAGAGCTTTTAAACATGCATGTTCTGCTAGATTTGAATTTAGAAAAGGTAAATTTATAGATGCAAATGGAAAAGAATTAACAAATAATGCTGAAAATCCTGCTGGTAATATAATACATGTTGTAGTAAAAAAGACAAAAATATTTGAACCTACAAGGCGTGTTGGTTATTATACAATTAATTATTTAACTGGACCTGATTTTATGAATGATTATATTGATGTTGGTATACAAACAGGTGTTATAAATCAAAAAGCTTCATATTTTGATATTATAGATATTAATACAGGTGAAATTTTAAATACTGAAAAGATTCAAGGTAAACCTAAATTAAAAGAACAATTAGAACAGCATGAAGAATGGGTAGCTTTAATAGATAATGCTATGGATGGTAAAAAAGTAGAAGAAGTTGTAGATGCTGATATATTAGCTGATGCTAATAAAATAGTTAATACAAGTAAAGATGAATAAGGAGTAAATTATGTTAGTTAGATATAAATTATATAGAGCAAGTAAACCAGAAGAAGTATTTAATGCTGAAATGATAAAAATAAATTTAGAAAATGATGATCATTTAATAGCTATTGATGATATTTTAGCTGGTGTTTTAGCTCAACATATTCAAAATTTACCTGAAGTTAAAAAATATGGAATAGCATATGTAGGTAGAATGGAAATAGTCAATATAGAAATTACAGATGAAGATACTATTGATTTAGATGAAACTAAATTTAGGGCTTATATGACGCAAATAATGCCTTATTTAACAGTTGTTTGGAATAAGACGACAAAATAATATAGATGAATCAAAAAATATTGTTAAAATCGATTTTAAAAAGAAATAAGAGGTGTTTTGATGTATAAATCTACAAGAGATGCTAGTACTAATCAAGAAAAAGCAATTGCAAAATCTTTAAATGCTAATAGAACTCCAAATTCAGGAGCTACTGCTTTTCAGAAAGGTGATTTATATATAGGTCAAGAATGGCTTATAGAAGCTAAAACCTGTATGCAACCTAAAAAATCTTTTTCTATAAAAAAAGAGTGGTTAGATAAATTAAAAGAAGAACAATTTGCTTGTAATAAAGAATATAATACTTTATGTTTTGATTTTGGAGATAATAAAAATAGATATTATATTATTGATGAAAATACATTTAAATACTTTATAGATTTACTTAAAGATATTAATTAATTTATAAAGGAGGTAGATTTTATGCCTGATAGAACTGCTACAGTTATAGAAGCTGAAAATAATTTAGAAAAAATAATTAAATTAAAAAAGAGCAGTGTAACTGTTAGTTCAGGAATTTATATTATAAGTATTCCTGTTGCTGATGGTGGAAAGAAGTATATTAAATTACCTTTACATTTAAAAAATATAATTCAAGATAGTTTAAAAAATTATAAAATTAAAACTCTTATAACACCTGTTTTATATAATAGTAGAACTGTTATACAAATATGGTATAATAGATTACGTCCTAGATTTAAACAAGTTTTAGGTAATGGCATAAAACCTGAC
>ULJH01067516.1_pt1 | contig 93116 bp, 79 predicted proteins | sample 1950781 | NCBI WGS metagenome assembly ULJH01 (sample SAMEA4835462, study PRJEB28245) | human gut metagenome | biome: gut microbiome; material: fecal sample | place: Denmark | collected 2008 | reverse complement strand
TTATTTATCCCTCGTTTGCAAATGAGGTTTTAAGGGCTTATTGGATGCCTGCAATTTCGCCAAGATGATCATGAGCAACCGCGACTATTACCTCGCGGAAGGTATGAAGCCGTCCTTCATGCACACGACGGCCCAAAACTATTTTATCAACGGAACCGATGACCCCACTTTGGTTAGCAAGCCTATCGGCATGTTAGTGGAAGGGGCGTGGTGGAATTCAGAAGCCACTCCGTCCTATCAAGGCAATGACAAGAAGACCAAACGCTTTGGTATCCTTCCTTTGCCCCACGCGACTTCTGCTCAAATCGGGGAGGATAATTTAACCCTTTCCGACCGCGACTCCTCCATGTTTATCAACGCGGCTTGCCCTAAGAACCTCCAAGAAGCGGCGAAGACCTTCCTTGGCTATCTCAATTCCGACCGCATGATCAACATTTTCTCCGAATATACGGATATGGTTCGTTTCCTCAAAGCCGACCTCGCCGAAGAAACCTTAAGCAACATGAGCTATTTTGGGAATCGCGCCTATCAATATTATAGCGCCCCCAACACCAAGCATTTGGATTGGCGTCCCCAAACGGAAGCCGCTTCGAGAAAAGCCGGAGCTTTAAGCTACCGCAAATGGGGTTTCTCCATCGACGCTTCTAACGACAATCCCTTCGTCTATTTCTCCAATAATCCCGAGGATTCTGGGACGGATCTCTTTGCCAAAATCAATAAATATTACGTGACTTCTTGGGGCAAATAAGACCCTTTAGAAAAGGACGGCTATGGTAGCGAAAGCGAAAAAGAAAGGACAAGTCGGTTGGTTCAACCGGGAGGGGAAACTCTTTTATGGGCTGATGATTGCCCTCCCAATCCTCCAATTTGTGATTTTCTATATCGTTGTGAATTTCAATTCCGTCCTTTTGGCGTTCCAAAGCTATTCCAATTTTGGAGGCAAGGAAGTTCGTTCTTGGGTAGGGTTTGCTAATTTCGCTGAAATCTGGGACGTTTTGGTGAATGACCCGGGCCACACGATCCAAGTTTGCATCCGCAACACGATGCTATTCTTCCTCGTGGATATTTTGATTATCATGCCCCTGTCTCTTCTCTTTGGCTATTACATCCATAAGAAGGCTTTGTTTGCAGGGTTCTTCAAAGTCGTTCTCTTTTTGCCTTCCATCGTTTGTTCCATGGTCTTCGTCATCTTCTTCAATTATTTTGTCGACGATGAACTAGTCCGGATATTGCAAATTCTGACGAAAGACGACTTATTGGTGACGATTTTAGGTGGGGATGCCCCCAAAGCTTTATTGACCTTGATTGTTTTCTACGTCTGGATTGGCTTTTCCGGATCCATTCTTCTTTATCTCAATGCGATGTCCAACGTCTCTCCTGCTGTTATTGAAGCGGCGAAAGTCGATGGGGCGAGCGAATTCCGAATCTTTTGGAACATCATGATCCCCGGATGCTGGAAGACGTTAGTCTCCCTCTTCATTATTTCTTTAGCGGCAACCGCGAGCAGCCAAGCTTATTTATTCTCCTTCTACGCGGGCAATGCGCCGGCTCAGATGCAGACGCTAGGCTACTATCAATTCATGCTTATCATTCGAACTGGGCAAGAAAACCCAGTCTCCTATCCGATTGCCTCCGCCTATGGGGTCATCTTGACTCTTATCGTCGCTCCTTTAACGTTTGGGGCCCGTTATTTGCTCAATCGCTTTGGGCCGAGGGAGGACTAGAAGATGAAACAATCAAACAATCATCTCACCCGTCGCCACAAAATCCATTTCAATGCCTTCGACGTGAGTGTTTTCATCATCCTCTCCCTTTATTCGATTGGGTTGCTATTGCTTATTGCCTGGGCTTTGTTCTCGTCTTTTAAAACCGCGGATTCCTATTTAAGAAACCCCACGGTATTCCTGGGGAAGAACGCGTTTACCTTTGATAATTACCTCTACGTCTTCACCAAAATGCGCGTCCGCGTCTCCCGTGGAGGTAGCCCCCATTACGTTTATTTCGAGCAGATGCTCCTCTATTCTTTACTTTATGCCGGGGGCTGTGCGCTTATCCAAACTGCGGTGACGGCGACCGTTGCTTATTTAACAAGCAAATACCCCTGTCTTCTATCCAAAATCGTTCATTATTCGGTCATCGTCACGATGGTTCTCCCCATTGTTGGCAACATGTCCTCCATGATTCAAATCCTTCGTGCCTTGCATATTTATGACACGATGATTGGGATGTACATCATGAAATTTGGCTACGCGAACATCTATTATTTGATTTTCTACGCGGCTTTTTCCCGAATCCCCAAGGATTATACCGAATATGCGTTGGTGGAAGGGGCGAGCCATTTTAGAATCTTCACCCGCGTCATGATGCCGATTGTGATGCCCTTATTCGGGACGGTGGCCTTATTATTCTTTATCTCCTATTGGAACGATTACCAGGTCCCCTATGTTTATTTGCCAGGTTCTCCCACCGCGGCTTTAGGCCTCTATGCGATTTTAAACGTCAACACGGAAATCAATGAAGCGCCGTTTAAGATCGCTGCGGGCGTATTGCTCTTTATCCCTCTGCTCATCGTGTTCTTGATCTTCCGCAACAAAATCATGTCCAATATGGATGAAGGTGGAATCAAGGGATAGTTCGGGTCAAGCCATAAAGAAAAGGTCACGGGTTCCATCCCCGCGACCTTTTTGATTGGCTTTATTTTAAACGGAATTTAGCAATCCTTGCTCCCATGCTGGTGCCATATTCAAAGGGGGTGATGACGAAACTTTGATGGGAAGTTTTTTCTATCTTTTCCCCGGGCTTATCCACCATGGAAAGGGAGGAGATTCGCTTATCCGTATGAAGGAGCACCGTTTTCTTGCCTTGGTCGCGTTGGACATGGGCATCCGCGGCCATGGGGACATCTTGGACGACGGCGTAATAGAAGCCGTCTTTTTCAAATAGGCTTGCCCCATCAGCTGAAACGGAAGAAGGGGTGGCGTCTAAAACAATCGAATGATTTTTCTGAAGCCAGCTTCCTAGCATCTCCATCATTCGTTTTTGTTCGACGGGCAAGAACCCATTTCCTTTGGGCCCGACGTTGAGGAGCAAGTTGCATCCAGCGGCACGGGTAGAAATTAATTCGTTCAATAGATGGGAATAGGATTTGATGCAATAGTCGTTTTTGGCGTACCCCCAATGCTCCACAATCGTGTCGCAGACTTCCCCAGCAATCGGCCGAGCGGCGGAAGAAGAGATCGGAAAGGCTTTTCCTTTTTCGAAGGTGACGCAGTCGATTTCTTCCCCTCCTTTTTCTCCGCATGCGGACAACCCGGTATTATTCGTGATGATGGCTCGAGGCTGCAAAGCATGGATCATTTGGTAGATTTCTTCGGGAAAGGTGATTCCTTGGGGGAGTCCCCAAGTCCCATCAAACCAGAACCCCCCGACTTTCCCATAACGGGTGCAAAGGATTTCGATGGAACGTTTTAGATAAGCAAAATAAGCTTCGAAATTCCCACTTCGGAAATCCTTTTGCCACCAATCGATGACGGTATGGTAGAAAACGGGGAGAAGATCATATTCACGGCAGGCGTCGACGAATTCCTGTACCAAATCCCTTTGAGTCGGGGAGTGCGGCGCGTCCAATTCATTGAGCCCACAGGTATCGTAAAGAGAGAAGCCTTCGTGATGACGGGTGGTTAAGGTCACATAACGGCAACCGGCTTTCTTCGCGGTTTTGCAAAGCTCTTTCGCCCAGTTTGGGGCAACTTTGAAACGAGGGAAGGTTTTTTCGATATATCGTTCCATTGCAACTTCATCGCTCATGCGGCTATCGCGGGTATATTGGAAATGCCATTCTCCTTTGCCGAGAACGCTATAAAGACCAAAATGAACGAACATCCCAAAACCGAGTTTGCGGAAATCATTAACATAGGAATAATCCATGGTTTTCTCCTAGGGCTGATAACCCATTATAGGGGATAAAGAATCCAAGCGTTCCTGGAATTTGCCCGGTATGTATTTGTTTCCCTATAAAGTTGTTACAAAACAAAGCCAAACCCCGTCGTTAGCAACGTTTGTATTCGTTTTTTTACCTCCCATCTATTGACAATGCCCATTTATTTGGACGATTCGCCTGCTTGCTCTATGATAAAGATGGCTTTGAGCCGTAGGGATATTTCCATGGCAAATACAAAAGGGCAAACGAGTATTCGCTTTTAGTTCCGTGAAGTATTTTTTGACATTGATGAAAAGGAGATTCGTTTATGAAGCTGAATCGAAAAGAATATATCGATAAGGTCCGCGCTTGCTTTATTGGCAAGAACATTGGGGGAACTATCGGAGGACCTACCGAAGGAAAACGAGAGATTTTGGATGTGAAAGGGTTTTCTACCCCCAAGGGACAGCCGCTTCCTAACGATGATTTAGACTTGCAACTCATTTGGCTAAGAGCCTTGGAAATGCAAGGGCCCCAAAACATTAATAGCGAAGTCCTTGGCCGTTATTGGCTAAATTTCATCCCCCCTTCTTGGGCGGAATATGGAATCTGCAAACACCATATGCTTCAAGGCATCGAACCGGGGGTATCCGGTTCTAGCGATATTAACATTTGGAGCCATTCCAATGGCGCCTGGATTCGCAGCGAAATTTGGGCGACCACGAATCCGCTATTGGTGGATCATGCGGTCCGTTATGCCCTTCACGATGCCATGGTGGACCATGGCATGGGGGAAGGCACGATTGCCGCGGCCTTTGTTGCCGCCATGGAAAGCGCGGCTTTTGGCATCACCGATATCCATGAACTCATTCGCATTGGATTATCGAAGATCGATCCAGAAACGAGAACCGCCAAAACCGTAAAAGAAGTGCTCCGCCTCCACGAAGAAGGCAAGACATGGCAAGAAGTGCGCAACGCCATTGTTGAACTCAACGCCGATATCGGAGATGGCTGGTTCCAAGCTCCAAGCAACATCGCCTTCGTTTTGATTGGCTTGCTTTATGGAGAAGGCGATTATAAGAAATCCTTGCTTATTGCGGTCAATTGCGGAGATGACACGGACTGCACGGGGGCTACGATCGGCGCTCTTATGGGCATCATGCACGGAACCAAGGTTCTTCCCGAAGATTGGGTCGCTTACATTGGCAACCGCATCGTGACCTGCTCCATCAATGTAGGAACCTCTCCCCGTATCCCCTCGACCATCGACGACTTGGTCCGACGCGTAGGCAGAATGGCGGAGATTTGCTGCTATTTTAACGGCAATGGAGTCTATACGGACCACTTAACGGGATTAGATGTCGAATTCACCGACGGACCCACCGAACTGGAAAGGAACTTATCTTCCTTATTGGACCGTCCCTGGGCGGAAAATAACGAGCAGGATGATATCCGCGCGTTACGTCTTTCCTTAAAACCCAATGCCTTTGCGGTTCACCGCGGATCCATCACGGCGATTGTTCGTTATATCGATGGGCTTAACCTCAACGCAGGAGAAACCAAACATATCGGTTTGACCCTCGTCAATAACGTCAAGGCCTACGGCAATGAACCCCTAACCGCGAATGTCCTCCTCCACGTTCCAGAAGGCTGTTTCACCAAGGAATCCGGATTTTCTTTCTCCGTTCCCTGTTGGACGGCGATGACCCCGATGGCCCATAGCCAGGAATACATCCTTTCCTTTGAAGTGGACGAAGTCGTGGGAAGCAAGCAAAAAGCGATCCTCGAAATCGAAGTCCCCGAGCAAGGGAAAACCCATTACATCGATATCGTGTTCTCCAAATATCTGGCTTAAAAGGAAGAACCCATTCCATGAATAACATCTATTTTGATTTGCTAAAAAGATGGGGGAGGGTTTACTCGCCCATCAAATTCGAGAAGGGGAGGAAGCCTTCCAAGGCGGATTCCTTTGCCCCAGTTGCAAAATGATTCATGGACGGACTCCCGATGCGATTTATCCCCTTGGGGTTTTATATAAAAAGACGGGGGACGTGCGTTATTTAAAAGGGGCAAAGCTCGCTTTTGCATACGGCAAACAACTCGAATGCCCGGATGGTTCTCTTTATAACGACGCCCAGGCCGCTTGGCCGTATACGACCGTTTTTCTCACGATCGCGGTCTTTGAAAGCTTAAATTCTTTTGGTGATTTGTTGGACGAAGAATTCCGTTCCTCTTTGTTATCCCAAGCCAAACGCATGTCGAATTGGCTTTATGAAAATCTCGATGAGCATTCTCGCCCCAACATCAATTATTGCACGACGAACGCCTATGCGATGTGCCTTGCGGGGCAATATTTAAAAGAGTCCAAATATTTAGAACGTTCCCGCCATCTTTTCGATTATTCCTTGGCTCATTTTAGCAAGTCCGGATTCTTCTATGGAGAATCTAAAAACCACGATGCGATTTCCAAGAAGGGCTGTCGTTCCATCGATATGGGGTATGGCTTGGAAGAATCCATCCCCGCTCTTGTTAAATGCGCTTTCCTTTTCAAAGACGAAAAAGCCATGGCTTTCCTGCATGATCGCTTGATGGATAACGCGCCTTTCTTTCTGCCGGATGGAGGATTGGACAATACCTTTGGGGTCCGCAATAACAAATGGACCTATTATGGATCAAGAACTTCCGATGGCATCTCTCCTGCCTATTTGCTTTTTGCTTCCCAAGAACCTTTGTTCCAAGAGATTGCTTACCGTAACACGGAATTACTAAGCCGCTGCACGGTGAATGGATTGCTTGCCGGAGGCCCCGATTATGAAAAGCAAGGGGAATACCCCTGCATCCATCACACGTTTGAACACGCGAACGCGATTGCTTTCGACATAGATGAAATCGAAGAACGTTATTTGCTAAAAACGAATGAGAAACTCATCACCGAAACGGAATTCAATCGTTATTATCCCGAATGTGACCTCTATCGCGTCTCCAAAGGGCCTTATCTTGTGGATGTTACGGGATTTGATTTTGATATTCCCTTCTCCGCGCACGCTAGCGGGGGCGCCTTAACTATGTTATATGGGCCGAATGGCCCGATGATCATGGGCTCCGTCATCGATTATTTCCCGCTTCCTGAACCCACCAACCAACAGCTTCCCCACGACCCCGCGACCCATCGTCCTTTGCTTCCCCGTTTAGTTATCGATGGTTATTCTTCCACCTATGATGGAGAAGCTAAAATCGAGAAAACGGAAGAAGAAGGAACCGTGATTTTAAAAGCCGATGGGGGCTTCGCCACCCGTGACGGGAAGAGATTAGAAGCCAAGCAACATACCGAATATCGCTTAGCTACAGATGGGCTATCCGTGGATATCCAGGTGGAAGAAGGGGCTACTTACATCCTTCCCTTGATCCAAGGACATCTTAAAATCCATCAAGGCAAGCTGATTCAAAAAGAAGAGATTTTCTATCTAACCGGCGGATTTCAGGCGACGGAATATCGTTTTGAGCCGGAAAATAGCAGAATCTCTTTGAAGGTATCCTCTTAATTCTCGTCAAAATATTCTTCATTCTCTTTGTTCGAATTGTAAGGGCTTTCATTTTTGCCTACACGCGCATAAGGTGAAGGTGTTTCATACCTTTAAAAGGAGTAACAATATGAAGAAACAGACGATTCTTATGTGTGCTTTAGGCGTTGCCGCCATCGCCGCGACCGCCGTTGGCACTGGCTATAGTGTTTCTAGCAAGAGCGGAGTCTTCTTCGCAGGAGGAGACGACGGCGTTTGGAAACACTACGCAAGAAAAGAGGCGACCAAGACCGAAAAAGGCATCCGTGAATATTGGGTCAATTGTTTGACCAATGAACACGTCTTCACCGCTCCAACCACTGGAACGATTGAAGAAGGTGGAGCCTACAAAACCGAAGGGTTCACCGAGACGGATGATCGTTGGATCTATCCAGCAACCTTAACGGCTCAAGATGTGGTGATGACCGAAGCGACTAAGGCGTTGGACCTAGGAACGTATGCGGACGGAACCGTCTCTTACATCAAAGCGGGTACCTTCAATTTGGGGACGGATCCGGAGAATCTTAATGTGTCTGGGTTCAAAGCCGACCATACGGACGATGGTGTGAAGACCGTTGAAATTGGAACCATTAAAGATGGCAAAGAATATGCGCTTACCTGCGAAACGACGTTTGTCACCGCGATGATTAAGACGGCGGATGATTTCAAAGAATATGTCTACCCGAAGGTCGATGCAGATCAATTTGGCTATTTCAAATTGGAAAATGATGTCAACGTTCAAAATCTTATTTCGACTTGGAATGAGACTTGGTATGGCAACAACGCTCGCAATCATTCCTTCGGTGGAACCTTTGACGGCAATGGCAAGAAACTCGTTGCCAAAAGCAGTGGCATTTGTGGAGCTTTTGGAAGTTTGAAAAAGGCAACCGTTAAAAACGTAACTATCACCGATGGCTGGTACAATGGCGATAAAAACGCCTCGTTGATTGCAGCGAAAATTTTGGAGACCACCTTCGAGAATGTTAACACCGTAATTACTGGCGGGAAGGAAGATTTTAAGGCGACCGGAACTGGCACTCCAAAATGCCATGCCCCAATTCCCGGGGGAGGGGGCAACCGGTTATCTTGCGAACACCACGTTCCAAGCCAACACGCTTAAAAATTGCACCTTTGATGCTTCGGGATGGAAGCTTGGTTCGTTGTTTGGCTGGAATCAAAGCATGACCACGCCTACCGTGACCAAATCGGTTGTAAAGGCCGCGAGCTTGGTTCAAGCCATGCACTCTGTATACTATGAAGGCCAAGGAAAAACGGCCACATTCCAGCCTGAAGGCGTTGAATTGAAGGAAGGCGAAGCCGCCATTAAAGGCCTAACCTTCGTGACAGCCTAATTCGATTCAAAACAGTCAAGGGGCGCAATCGCGCCTCTTTTCTTATGGTCGGCCTACGTCCTTGATCACTATGTCTAAAAGAAAACCGCTCACGTGGAACGTTCCCCTATTTTTAAACTTACGGGTGTAACGATATGACGTCGTCGTTATTTTGGGGCAAGAGGTCACCGCAGGAACGCTCGGCAATGAAGTTCAAGTGGTCGCCGCAACGTTCCAAGTTGCCAACGAGATTGATGAAAACGTTGGAACTTTGAGGTTTGCATTCTCCGTTCTCTAGACGTTTCAAGTGTCCATGGACCATCTGGGTACGTTGGTCGTCGATTGCATCTTCCATGGCTCTCGTTTTCTTTAAACGTTCCAAATCGGGGTGATCCACGATGAGAGTCGTTTGAGCAAACATCGCGTTGATATTTTTTTGCATCGCTTGAAGCTCGGTCATGACGATGGGGGAGAAGAGGAGGTTCTCCTCGATTTCATGACGGGTATAGCCCGTGATGTTATCCGCGACTTCGGTTAAACGGACGATGTCGGCGATATCTAATTGCATTCTGGAAATCCGCTTCTGGGATTCAGGGCTCACCCCCTTCGCGGCGATTTGAACCAAGAAGGAGCTTAAGTCGCGGGACATTCTTAGAACACGGGTTTCTTCTCCGTCGACTTTCTCTTTTTCCTGTTTCTTATCCATGAAGGCTTGGAGGGAGATATTTAAGTCGTCCAAGGCGGCTTTAGCCATGATGTGGTAATAAGAAATCGCTTGGGTTAAAGCGAGTTCGGGGGTCGTTAAGAAACGAGGATCGAGCAAATCGGATTCGGAATGCTTTCCTTTTTCGGGGACGATTTTGGTTGCCAAAAAAACAAGACCTTTGGTGAAGGGGAGGAACAAAATCGTGCAGATGAGGTTGAAGAAGGTGTGAAACATGGCGATTTGAATCGCGGGGTTTCCCGGGAACCATTTTTCGAAGGTGCTTTCCATCGCACCTGGCCAGCAAAGAAGGAGGATGAAGAAAATCAAACTGCCGAAGACGTTAAATAGCAAATGGATGACGGAAGCGCGTTTGCCGTTGGTCGTAGAACCAATCGCGGACAATAAGGCGGTGGAGCAAGAACCGATATTAGATCCTAAAATCAAGTAGAGAACCCCGTTGCCGTGTCCTCCGACGACGGCTCCGGCCATTGCCATGGCAAGAACAATGGAAGTGACGGCACTAGAAGACTGGGCTAACGCGGTTAAAACGATGCCGATTAATAGGAGTAAGAAAGGATTGGTGAGGGACGTCAATGCGTCTTTGAGTCCCTCGTTGCTTAAAAAGAGCGACTGCATGTTACTCGTCATGGTCTCTAAGCCGAGGAATAGAAGCCCAAGCCCGGTGACCATATCGCCTGCTAAAGCGACTTTGGGAAATTTTTTGGCGAAGAAAAGACGTAATAAAACCCCTACCATCGTCAAGGAAATGATGATTTCGGTAAGGGGGAAGGAAGAAGAATTAAGCCCGCCTAAAGCAACGATTTGAGCGGTGATGGTCGTGCCGATATTGGCACCCATGATGTAAGTGGCGGCTTGGACCAAACTCATGACGCCGGCGTTAACAAAGCCGACGACCATGATGGTGGTGGCCCCGCTAGATTGCATGATCATCGTGGCGAGGGTTCCAATACCCACCCCGGCGAATTTGGATTTTGCCGTTTTGGCAAAGAGCTTTTTCAGCCCGCCGGTAGCGAGTTTTTCCGTGGAGGCTTGAAGCATATTCATGCCCACGAACAAAGCGCCCAACCCGCCGATCATCAGCAAAATCGGGATCCAAATGGGGGTAGAGGCGGAATCGGCGAAGAGAGGGATCGCAGTTTTCATTTCTACTAGTTCCGTTCAATTGATTACCTCATCATAGCCAAAACGTAAGGAAAAATGCTATAGATTCCTTGAAGAAAGCGCTAACACGCGCCTGAATGTAAAATAATGGTAAGAATTAGAAGGGAACGGACTTTAAGACTTCATCGGTCAATAAGTCGCGCAATTCGATACCTTTTTCATCTATCACCATATAGGAATGGTGCTCGTCTTTAGGCAAAGACACGGAACCGGGATTTCCTAAAATCAAATCCCCTTTTTTCTCTAAAACCCCGACATGGGTATGGCCTTGCAAGAAGATGTCCCCAGGATGTTTAGGGAGGTTATCGAATCCATAATGATGACCATGGCAAGCGGTAATTTCCTTATCAAAGAAATAAAGACTAGCCATATCGACGATTGGGAATTCACTGACCCATTGGTCGACTTCGGATTCGCAATTGCCTTTCGTGCAGATGATTTTGTCCGCATGAGCGTTTAATAAAATGACGACGTCTTTGGGGGAATAGTCCTTAGGAGGGGTATTTCTTGCCCCGTTATAGTAGCAGTCTCCCAATAAAATCACCTTAAAGGGATTGGCCTTATCCACTTTCTCAAAGAAGAGCTTCGCATAATAAAGGCTTCCGTGGATATCGCTAGCAATGTAAATGGGGTTCATGACTTTGCTCCTAAACGTAGAAATATTACTTCAAGCGAAGCGATTTGGGGATAAGGAAGCATTCGAATTCTTTTTCCGATACTCGGAGGGACTCATCGAAGCTAAGGCGGAAAAGTCCTTGGAGAAATGAGCGGGGGAAGAAAAGCCAAGGTAAAAGGCAATCTCACTGATGGAACGGTCGGATTCAGTCAATTCCCGTTCTGCCTCCTTGATTTTCATCATCAAAACGAATTTAGCGACCCCCTGTCCCGTTTCTTTTTTGAATTTGGAACATAAAGAAGGAACGCTCATGGAAAAAGAAAAGGCGATATCTTGAAGACGAATCGCTTCCGACCAATGGGCTTGAACGTAGCTTGCCACCTTTTTCGACAAGGGCCCGCCTTCGCCAAGTTGATGGACGCGGGTCGCGTAATCAAGAAGCATTTGATATTGCAAAGCGATGATCGCATCATGAGATAAAGGCTCCACGCGTTGAAGATAGGAATCGGAAATCGTTAAGGCTAAATCCATATCTAAGCCTGCAGAAATCGCGCAACGCGAGACTAGCGTAACCGTTGTGACGAAAAGGTTCTTGGTTTGGGTGTCCATGGAAGCGGAGGTCGTTCCTGGGCGAACGGAAGGGATGGAGGAGACCCATTTCTTCAAACCCTCCACGTCTCCATTTTGGATAAAGGAGAGGATTTGGCGTTCCGCGCTATAGGAAGAGGAATGGGATTCGAGGCTGGAGACAGGACCAACCGGCTTATTTTCATTGGAAGCAGGAGAAGCAAGTCGTGGAAAGAGTTCCTCAAAGGCGACTTTTTTGCCCGTAAAAACGTGATAAAGACTTAGGGAAGATAATAGCAATGTAGATAAAGGCATGGGGGTCCATTCCGCCAAACCGCGTTGAAAAGCCTCCCAGTCTGATACGGGGACGCCAAGGGCATAGGCAAAACTATGGGCTTGCTGAGAAGACAAAGGGATTTCGCGCGCGGGCCCGATGATAACGAGTTCATCCATGGTTTTGAAAAAGACATAACCGTTAGAAAAAGCGTCGAAACGGTACCCAATTTCTTCCTTGGCTTTGAGAATTTCGTTTTCTACAAGTCCAAAAGGCGATAAAGGAAAACTTTTTAAGCCTAATAGGACATGGATTTTCCCTTTTCGATACCAAACTACGGGAAGGCCGGAGAGGGAAGAGAGGTTAGAAAGAAGGAAGGTTTTATCTATTTTCATCTATAGAAGATTATATAAGTAAACGATAAGAATAGATAAGTGTAAAAAGAAGGCAACCGATATAATGTTCTCAACTGAAAGCCCTTTCATTTATGGATAAGCAAGAAATTGAAAATGCTTTGTCTTCGGTTAGTTTGAAAGATAAAGCCCAGCTCACCGCTGGAGTGAGCCCCAACCGCACCGCGGAAAGAGGATCCTTCCGACCCCTTTTCCTTTGCGATGGCCCTTCGGGATTGCGCATGCCGAATGTGAAAAGCGATTCGCTTGCCGGAGTCAGCGATTCTCAACCAACAAGCGTTTTCCCCGTTGGATCCTGCCTTGCCAATAGCTGGGACGAAGAAGACTTCTATTTAGAGGGAGAAGCCATTGGCAAAGAATGCGCCTATTTTGGCGTAGATTTATTGCTTGGCCCTGCGCTTAATATCCAAAGAAACCCCCTATGCGGAAGAAACTTCGAATATTATTCCGAAGACCCTTTGCTAAGTGGGCTATACGCGGGCCAATTCACCCTGGGAGTTCAACGTAGCGGAGCCGGCGCCTGCTTGAAGCATTATTGCTGCAACGGCAACGAAAAATATCGTTTCGTCGGCGATTCCGTCGTTTCCAAACGTGCTTTAAGCGAAATCTATCTTCGTAACTTCGATTACGCGGTTCGCATCGGCCATCCTTATTCCGTGATGACCGCCTATAACCAAGTCAATCACGTTTTCTGCTCGGAAAACGGTTATTTATTGAAAGATAAACTTCGCGATGAATTTGGCTTCCGGGGTTTAGTCATGACCGATTGGGGTGGAACCCACGATAAGGTCGAAGGCCTTAAGAATGGATTGAACCTCGAAATGCCGGGTTGCGTTGTCCATAACGTCCGCATCGTCCAAGAAGCGGTCAAACAAGGCAGTCTCAAGGAAGAAGAACTCAACGAAGCGATTCTTCCACTGCTAGAAGTAGCGAAATGGACCGAAAAGAAAGAAAAAGTTGGCAAAGAGATTCTGAATACCAATGCTTTGCTGGCGGAGAAACTTGCCGTGGATGGAGCCGTTTTGCTTCGAAATGACCAAGGCATCTTGCCGTTAAGGAAAGAAGCTTCTTTTGTCGTCATCGGCGATTTCTTCGCTCATATGCGTTATCAGGGATCGGGCTCTTCCATGCTTACCCCTTACGCCTTATCTACCTTTGAAAACGCCTTCAAAAAGAGGAAAATCCCCTACGAATTCGTTGCGGGATATGAAGATGGCGAAAACAAAGTGGATGCGAAAAAAGAAACGGAAGCCCTAGAACTCGCCAAAAAGAAAGATATCATCGTTTTCTTCGGCGGATTAAGCGATTTCGATGAATCGGAAGGCTTTGATAAAACCTCTCTTTGTTTGCCTAAGAACCAACTCCATTTGCTTCTAGAACTTCAAAAACTTGGCAAGCCCATCGTATTCATGATGTTCACGGGTACCCCGGTGGACCTTGATGGACTTGATTTGGTTACGGCCATTTTGAACCTCGGCCCGGCGGGAGAAGGGATTGGGGAAGCAGGAACCCGACTCCTCTTTGGCGAAGAAAACCCTTCTGGACATTTAGCTCAAACCTGGCCTTTCCATTATGAAGACGTTCCCTTGGCGGAGGAATTCACGTCTTCGCCGATCGAATACTATAAGGATGACGTTTATTGTGGTTACCGTTATTACGAAACGGTGAATAAGAAAGTCCGTTACCCTTTTGGGTATGGGCTTTCCTATACGACGTTTGAAATTTCTTCTTTTGAAGCAAAAGCCGAAGAAAATAAGATTCATTTCACTTCTCTAGTTAAAAACACGGGACACGTGGGTGGAAAAACGGTGATTCAGATTTATGCGACCAAACCCCGTGTCGGCCCCAAGAAAGAGCTCGTCTCGTTTAAGAAAGTCTATTTGGAGCCGGGGGAAACAAAGACGGTGGAATGGGACTGCCCTCTGGAACGGCTTTCTTCCTACGATGCGTCCAAGGATTGCTTAAACATTCAAAAAGGAGAATATCTCTTCCATTGCGGTTTCTCGGTAGATGAGACCCCCTTCCAAAAAGAAGTATCCGTTGATGGAGAAGAGGGAGACTTCGACGCGCCGTTAGAACTAGGCATCAGCGATGAAGAGTTCTGCAAGCGGATTGGGGTAGAATATCGCCCCTATGTCCCGGGTAAAAAGCCCTATACCCTAGAAACTTCGCTTCTAGAATATCGAACCGGATTCGGCAAGATGTTCTGCAAGGCCACCTCCTATTTTGGGGGAGAACTCCAATACAAAAAAGGCAAGAAAATCAAAGATCCCGTGAAGCGGGCTTCCGAGATGAAAGCCGGCAATTTCGTCCGACGCCTCATGCCGGCGAACTCGCTCCGCTCCCTTTGCTTCTCTAGCGGAGGCATGTTCCCTTACGAACTGGCCCTCCTCCTAGAAGGATTGGTTAACAACCATCCCATTAAAGCACTAAAAAACTTCCACAAAGAAAAGAAGGAGAACAAAAAATATGGCAAATAAGCAGAAATTAAGCGGCCGTTTCTTCAATAGCCGTGTCCAATCCAAGAATGTCACGGGCAAAGAAAGATGGCTCGGATATTTGGTGGGTCCCGCGGGGGCGTTGCTACTGAACGCCGTTTTCGCGACCTATCTTAATATCTATTACACCGATGTTTTGAAGCTCAATTGGGTTTGGGGCGGATTTTTCCTCTTCCTCTTTCCAATTCTTTCCAAGGTCATCGACTGCCTCACCAACGTCTTGATGGGTTATATCATCGACCGAACCAAAACCAAGCAAGGCAAGGCCCGTCCTTGGATTTTGCTTTCGGCACCTTTGCTTGCCATTACAGGGGTCTTGCTCTTCACCGTTCCCGAAGGCAACTTAGCCGTTGAGCTAGTTTGGATCGTGTTAAGCTACAATCTCTTCTATTCTTTTGCCTATACGATCTTCAACATGTCGCATAACCTGATGGTTCCCCTTTCTACTCGCAATTCCCAACAACGCGGCGGGCTTTCCGTCTTTAACCAAATCGCGAGCATCATGATGTCGGGAATCCTCGTCGCCTTGGTCTTCCCGATGGCCATCATGCCGATGATCGGGGTTTCCAAAGAACTTTGGATCCTCGTCATGGGCATCCTCTCCGCGATTGCTTTGCCGTTAACCCTGCTTGAATACTATTTCACCAAGGAACGCATCACGGAGGAAAAGGGAGAGGAAAAAGAAGAAAAAATTCCCTTCCTGCTCCAACTAAAAGTTCTTTTCACGGATCGCTATTTCCTCTTCCTTTGCCTTTATTTCCTCATCTATACGGTTGCTAGCGTTTTCAAGAATTCGTCCCTTGTTTATTATTGCAACTATGTTCTTGGGACTTATAACGACGGGGTCACCCAAACGATGGTTTCCGTCATCGGCGGTATTCCCATGGGTATCGGCATCTTTGCCGTGTGGCCGTTAGCTAAAAAATTTGGCAAACGCAACGTTACTATGGTTGGCTTATTGCTACTAGCTTTCGGTTCTCTTATTTGCTTCATTCAGCCGACAAATATGGTCGTTGTTCTTATTGGCCAATTCATCAAAAACATCGGGGGTCTCCCTGGTGCCTATGTTTTCATGGCTTTATTTGCGGATTGTCTGGATCACCTTGAATGGAAGACCGGTTTCCGCGTGGATGGATGCGCCATGTCCATCTCTTCCATCATCTCCGTCGCTATGGTTGGGGTTTGCACCGGCATCTTCAACTTCATTCTCTCCAAAACCGGTTATCAGGCTCCAGTTGCCGCGGATCAAATCGGCAACATCGCCAATGCCATTCAAAAACATTTCATCACGGATGGAGTCGATTATGTGAGTTTCGTGCAAAACGATGCGACCAATAATGTTTTCATCTTCCTTTTTGTCGGACTAGAAGTCATCACGGGCTTAATCAGCGCGGTCCTGTTGGTCTTCGTTAACGTTGAAAAGACGATCGACAAAAAGCAAGCCGTCTTGGTCGAAAGAGAAAAAGCAGCCTTCGCCAAAGAAGGCAAGGTTTGGGAGCCGGCGAGCATCCGCAATGCCAAACGCCTTGAGCTGGAAGATGCAGAAGCCTTGGCCGATGGGCTTAAAGCCTTGGAAGAACAATGCAAAGCCAAAGGCTGGAATTATGAGGCAAAAGCCGCAGAGATGAAGAAATCCGCAGAAGAAAAGAAAGCGAAGCGCTTGGAAAAAGAGCGTCTTGCCGAAGAAAAAGCCAAAGCCAAATCGGATAAGGCCGAAGCGAAACGCGAAGCCAAATTCCAAACTTTAAGCGAAGAGAAAAAGGCTGCCTTGAAGCAAAAACAGGCGAAGAAGAAAGCCGCTTTTGATGCCTTCTGGGCCAAAGAAGAAGCTTATGGAGAAAAACAATACGCGATTTATCAAGCCGCGTTAGCAAAATACAACAAGGGGGCATAAGCGTGAAGGCCATTCGAATTCAAACTGAATACCTCGATGACCCCATTGGGATTGCTAATCCCCGTCCCCGCTTGTTTTGGAACGCGGAAGGAGAAGGGTTCCAACAAGCCGTCCGTTTGGTTTATTCCGTTAACGGAGGAAAGCTCATCATTATGGAAAAGAAAACCTCCTCCATGCATGTTGACTTCCCTCGGGAATTATCTTCTCGGGATCACGTGGATTTCACCTTGGTCCTTCAAGACGAAGAAGGACATTGGGGCGAAGAAAGCCAAACCCATTCTTTTGAAATCGGTTTATTGTCTCCTCTCGATTGGAAAGCCTCTTGGATCAGCGGGGATTATTCTCCCAATAAGAAAGACCGTTACCCCGTTGACGGATTCCAAAAGGTCTTTGTTTCCAAACCCGTGAAAAAAGCCCGTTTATATATCACGGCCCTCGGATTATATGAAGCCTCCATCAACGGAAATAAGGTCGGGGACCGTGTCTTAATGCCAGGGTCTACCGATTACCGAAAGCGAGTCGCTCATCAGGTTTATGATGTGACATCTCTGCTAAAAGAAGGGGAGAACCGTTTGAATCTTTTGCTCGCGGACGGCTGGTACCGCGGCTCCATCGGGGCCAAGGGAAGACGTTGCATTTTCGGCAAACAAACCAAACTCCTCGCCCAACTAGAAATCCTTAACGACGACGGAACTAAAAATCTCATCGTCTCGGATGGAGGTTTTAGTTGGAGCAACGATGGACCCATCCGTTTTGCCGATTTAAAAGACGGCGAAATCGTCGATGCGAGAAAAACCTATTCCTATTCGGGCAAGGCTCGGGTTGTGAAGGCCAAAGCCAACGTCGTTCCCAGCAATCAATTGCCTTTAACCGAGAACGAATCTTTCCTTGCCACGGAAGTGATCCAAAAAGCTCCGAACAAGAAGATTTTCTGTTTCAAGCAAAACCTCGCGGGCTATATCTCCTTTGAAGTCGATGCCAAAGCCGGACAACGGATCGATATCCGCATGGGCGAGATGTTAGATGATGAAGGGGAAGTGACGCTAAAAAACGTCCAATGTATCCATAAAGGCAAAAGGACCCCTCTGCAGGAAATCCATTATATTTGCAAGGATGGCCATAACGTTTATAAGACCAAATTCTATTTCGGTGGTTTCCGTTACGTAGAGGTGGTGGGAGAACCCGATATCCAAAAGGAAAATCTCCATCAAATCGCAATCTATAGCCATTTTGAAGAAACCTCGCATTTTGAATGCAATAACCCTCTGATCAATACGTTCTACCGCAATTCGCTTTGGAGCTTGAAATCGAATTCGATCGATGTTCCTACGGACTGCCCCACACGCGAAAGAATGGGCTGGACAGGGGATAGCCAAGTCTTCTTCAACACGGCTTCTTATTTAGTAGATTATGCTCCTTTCGCGGCCAAACACCTCGATGACGTCTTTGACCGTCAGTGGCGTTCAGGAAGACTTCCTCAAATTGCTCCCTTTAACGCAGAAGACTGGTACATGTTCGTCATGAACGGGTCGGTAGGTTGGGCCGACGTTGGCATTTTGATGCCCTATTATGCTTATTTGAAATATGGAGATGAGCGTTTCTTAAAACGTTATTATGCTGGGATGGCGCGTTATGCCAAATTCATGATGCGCCGTCAGGGAAAATGGGGTGGCGTGTATGCAAAACCGATGCATTTGAAACATCGGTACGCCAAATATGCGGTCAACTGCGGGCAAAGCTATGGCGAATGGGCGGAACCTGCCGATGTGAAATCTTTTGTTTGGACGGATTTCGCCTCCCCTCACCCCGAGGTCTCCACAGCATATACCGCTTGGGTGTTATCAATTTTTCTCAAGGTTTCCGATATCCTCGGCCAACCCCATGACGATTTCTATGAAAAAGTCAAAATGCGTTCGGAAGGGGCGAAAATCGCTTATCAGGCCTTAAGAAAAACCAAAGCCTATTCCTTGGATACGGATCGTCAGGCCGAATTGGTGCGGCCTCTCTATATGGATTTGCTTACCCAAGAGCAAACCGAATATGCAAAGAAGCGTTTAATCGAAGCCTTGGATCACTATAAGTGGAGGCTAGGGACGGGATTCTTATCCACCCCCTTCATCCTCGATGTCCTCTCTTCGATTGATCCCGAATACGCCTATCGATTGCTGGAAAACGAAGAATGCCCGGGTTGGCTATTTATGGCCAAAAATGATACGGGTACCATTTGGGAAGGTTGGGAAGGGCCAAAGTCGGAAGCTGGCATCGCTTCTTTGAACCATTATTCGAAGGGCGCTCTTGTGGAATGGTTAATGCGCGGCATGTGCGGAATTCATGTGGACGGCGAAAACCATTTCCTCTTGACTCCGATTGTCGGAGGAAAGGAAACGCAGGCCTCCGCTTCCTATTCTAGCGTCTACGGCAAAGTGTCCTTATCCTTTAAAGTTACCAAAGAGGGGACGAGTTTCCTTTTGAATATTCCCTGCAACACGACCGCGGATTTTGTTTTTGGCGGCGTCACCAAACACCTCGAACCTGGTCATTACGAATTCACGATTTAAAGTTTCTCTTCTTGGAAATTTTCCCCCTCATCTTCGTTTTAACATTAGCTAGGATGTGGATGGGGGAGATTTTTTACGGAACTCTATGGAAGAAACCTTTACGAAATAGTTAGAACCATTATGGAACCTTTTACCCCGAGTACCAGCTCCGACGCAGCAAGCAGTTCGCGTCAACGGATGAAGTGCGTTTATGATTTGAAGGCTGTCCTCCTCACGATTATCCTTTAAAAGGATGGAACGGACCTATTTTGCAATCGACCTCAAATCCTTCTATGCCTCGGTAGAAGCGGTGGATGGGGGATATGATCCCCTATCGACCCATTTGGTCGTGGCCGATTCTTCCCGCACCGACAAAACGATTTGTCTTGCTATTTCTCCTTCTTTAAAAGCCTATGGGTTACCGGGAAGGGCCCGGCTATTTGAAGTGAAGCAAGCGGTGCGAGAAATCAACGCGAAAAGACGTCAAAAGGCCCCAGGTGGAGTTTTCAAAGGCAAAAGCACGGACGCGAAAGCCCTATCTAAAGATCCTTCTCTCGAACTCGATTTTGTGATTGCCCCGCCTCGGATGGCCCGTTACCTAGAAGTATCGTCGAAGATTTATTCGATTTACCTCAAAACGATTGCCAAGGAAGATATCCACGTCTATTCGATTGATGAAGTTTTTATGGACGTGACAAGCTACTTGAAGCCCCTAGGATTAACTCCCCACGAACTGGCTAGACGTCTGATTTCTGAAGTTTATGTCCAAACGGGAATCACGGCGACCGGCGGCATCGGGACGAACCTATATTTAGCGAAAGTTGCGATGGATATCGTGGCCAAGCATATTCCCGCCGATTGCGATGGAGTGCGCATCGCTTCCTTAAATGAACGAACTTACCGCGAACAATTATGGGACCATCAACCCTTAAAAGATTTTTGGCGGGTAGGCCCAGGAACCGTGAATCGCTTAGCCGCTTTAGGCTTATTCACGATGGGGGATATCTGCAGGCAGTCGCTGGTAGATGAAGACGTTCTTTATTCCGCTTTCGGCATCAATGCAGAATTATTAATCGACCATGCCTGGGGGTATGAACCAACCACCATCCAAGACATCCATTCCTATGAACCCGACCATCATATTTTGAATTCCGGCCAAGTCCTTTCTAGCCCCTACGGTTACCAAAAGGGGTTATTGGTCGTCAAAGAAATGGCGGATTCCTTGGGGCTAGATTTAGTCAAGAAAGGCCTTGTCTGCGAACAGATTGGCCTGGTTTTAGGCTTTGACCGCGAGGTGGATGAATCTTATCAAGGGGCATTTGAAGCAGATCGATATGGACGGAAAGTCCCTAAGTCCGTCCATGGGGCGGCTTCGTTAGGTGGATTTACCTCCTCTAGCCAAAAACTTCGCGAAGCCATCGAGCGGATTTACCGTCGAATCATGAATCCCAATTTAAGAGTTCGCCGGGTGAATATCACCTTGTCGCCAGTGTGCACTCTAGAAGAGGCCAAACGCTTTTCCCCTGACCATGAGCAGTTAAGCCTATTTGAAGATATCTCGAAACATCTAGAGAAGGAGAAAAAAGAAGCCGAAAAAGAAAACAAGGAACACGCCCTTCAAAAAGCCGTTCTCCAAATCAAAGAAAAATATGGGAAGAACGCCGTATTAAAGGGGATGAACCTTGAAGAAGGGGCCACGATGAAACAAAGGAATGAGCAAATCGGAGGACATAAGGCATGAACCCCCAATACGCGGATATGCTTTCTTTGAAACATCATGTTTCCTTAACTCACCCTCCGATGGACCGCCTTTCCCGCGCCGCTCAGTTTATGCCCTTCGCCGCTTTGGATGGATACGAAGAACAAATCGAAGAAACGGGAAGAGAAACCCAAAAGAAGCCGTTGCTGAGCCAAGAAGAGAAAGGAAAAATCTCCGAAGGCCTTCGCTTTCTTGCTGAGCAAAAATCCCCTTGCCCCGTTCGTCTTACCTATTTTCAAAAAGACGCGAAGAAAGAAGGTGGGGAAATTAAAACCATCCGCGGGAACGTCAAACGCGTCAAAGAAGAAGAGAAACGTTTGGTCCTAGAGAAAGGGGTAGTCATCGAATTTGACGAGATTCTCAGTCTTGAAATACAGGGTTTTTTGCCTGATTTTTGCGAATTCTAAGCCAATTGATTCGTTCGATTTGAAAACCCGATGGGGTTTCGCTAGCATTGAAAGCGGAATTTCGATTCTTTTAAGAATCCGAGGATAAAAACATGATGAATTCTGTTGCTGATCAAACGATGGTGGAGGGAGCAATCCGCCATTTTCCCGCCTGCGGGTCTTTCCAAAACTTTGTGCGCATCACCCAGGGCCATATCAATGACACCTTCCGCGTTAAGACCGACAAAGGGGAATATTTGCTTCAACGCCTTTCCCCCACGGCTTTCAAGAAACCTTTGGAAGTCATGCACAATATCGCGGGGGTCACCGCGTTTTTAAGAAAGAAAATCATCGAAGAAGACGGCAATCCCGATCAAGAATGCCTAAACCTTGTCCCTAGCAACGACGGGGAATGCTATTGGATGGATGAATGCGACCATTTGTGGCGCGTTTATCTTTTCATCGAAGGCATGAGCTACGATTCCCCCAAAAGCCCGGAGCTATTTCGAGAAGCCGCGAAGGCCTTTGGACGTTTCCAGCATTTGCTTTCCGAATACCCGGCTTCTGATCTCTATGAAGTCATCCCCCATTTCCACGATACTCCCAAGCGTTTCAAGGACTTGGAAGCTTCCCTTGCTAAAGACCCCTTGAACCGCAAGAAGGACTGCATGGATGTCGTGAACTTGGCTTTGGAAAGAAAAGACAAGCTTTCAAAAATCGTAGATGGGTTAAAGGATGGCTCTTTGCCTTTACGGACCACCCATAACGATACCAAACTCAATAACATCATGTTCGATCCTTCCGGTACCAAGCCCCTTTGCATTTTGGATTTGGATACCATCATGCCGGGCAGCGCCCTTTATGATTTTGGCGATTCCATCCGCTTTGGGGCCAATACCTGTGTGGAAGATGAAAAAGACACCTCGAAGATTCATTTTAACTTGGAGATGTTCAAAGCCTACGCGAAAGGGTTCGTGGAAGGGGCCGCGGGAAGCTTAACGGAAAAGGAAATCCGCTTATTCCCCTATTGCTCCATGTTATTGACCTATGAATGCGGCATTCGCTTCTTGGCGGACTACCTCGATGGCGACGTCTATTTCCATACGGCTTACGAAGGCCACAATTTAGTCCGTGCCCGCGACCAATTTGCCTTGCTTTTGGATATGGAAAGGCAGCAAAAGCAAATGGATGAATTCATCGAGGAGCTGCTAGAAAAATAATGAAGCATATCGTGGGGATCGATATTGGCGGAAGCGCCATCAAAGGCGGATATTTTGATGGCGACCAATTAAAGGGAACCAACCGGGTTCCTACTTTCGCCTTTAAGGGAGCTTCGACGGTTTACCGTCAAATCTTTTCCTGCGTGAATGGTCTTTTGAATTCTTATGGGGGAATCGACGCGATTGGGGTGGTCTCCGCTGGAGATATGGGAGAAGACGGGACGTTCGTCAAAGTGAATAACATCCCCGTTTTGGTCGGGATGAACGTGAAAAAACGGCTGGAAGAAGATTTCCATTGCCCCGTGGTTATCGAAAACGACGCAGTGGGCGCCTTGGTCGCTGAAGCGACGCGCTTCCCCGAGGCCAAGCGCATCACGATGCTAACCTTTGGAACGGGGTTAGGGTGTGCCACGCTTGAGGAAGGAAAAATCCTCCACGATGAAGCATCCGATTATGGCCACAAACCCTTAATCGAAGGGGGACGGGTATGCCCTTGCGGCAAAAGAGGATGCGCGGAGATGTATCTTAACACCGCTTCCTTGAAACGCCTTGCTTTTAAAGCCTATGGGCGAAACGTCTCTACGTTTGATTTATTCGAGAAGGCCCGTCATCAAGACAAAAGGGCGTTAGAAGTCGTTGACCAATATGGAACTTGGCTACGTCTATTATTAAAAAATGTTGAAAATGGACTGCATCCCGATCGTCTTATTTTAGGCGGAGGCATCATGGGGGCGAAGGATATCTTTGAACCTCGACTGGGGTTAGCCCCTAATACCTACGCCTTTGCTTCGTTTGGTAACGATGCGGGAATCATGGGGGCGAGGATGTTAGTTCTAAAAGGAGAAAACAAATGATCAAAGGATTTCAAAATGCGTCGGTGGTTTTTCCTACCGGAGTGAAGAAAAGCAACTTGGTATTTCAAAACGGAAAAATCCAAGGATATGGCGAAGAAGACGGATTAATTCCCCTGCCAGAAGGCATCTACGTGGCTCCTGGATTTATCGATGAGCACATCCATGGAGCGAACGGGGCCGATGTGATGGATGGGAAGGAAAGCTCCCTCGACACGATGTCGAAAGCCCTCGTTCAAGAAGGGGTGACCTCCTTTTTGGCCACGACGATGACCGAATCGATGGAAAATATCGAAAAGGCATTGGTAAAAGTCAGGGAATATCAAAAGAAAGAGGCTCCGGGAGCTCGCATCATTGGGGTGCATCTAGAGGGACCCTTTATCTCTCCGACTTTTAAAGGGGCGCAGGCCTTAGAATTCATCCGGAAGCCAAACGTGGAAGAGCTCGACCGTTTGGTAAAACTCTCGGGGAATTCCATCCGCGAAGTAACTTTTGCTTATGAACGGGATGAAAATGGCGCCTTCCTCGAATACTGCAAAAATCACGATATCGTGGCTTCGCTAGGCCATTCCGATTGCCCAGGGCCTCTTGCGATCCAAGGGTTCCGTTCTGGCATCCATTGCATCACCCATTTATACAATGCCCAACGTCGGTTCCATCATCGCGACGTCGGGGTGACGGGCGCGGCCTTATTGACGGATGGGGTCAAAACCGAGCTCATCGCCGACTTCCATCATTCTTGCAAAGAAGCGGTCGAATTCGTCTTCAAGAACAAAAAGAAGGAGGACATCGTGCTGATTTCCGATTCCACGGAGGCCAAATACCTCCCTGAAGGGGCGGAAGCTCACCTTGGCTCTCAAAAAATTTTTGTTTCTAATGGGGTGGCGTTGCTGGAAGATGGGACGATTGCAGGAAGCATCTTGCACCTTGATCAGGCTTTGCGAAACGTGGCTCTTTTAGCCCAAGGCTATACGTTTGCCGATTTGATCAACCTCGTAAGCCTGAACCCCGCGAAGAACCTTGGGCTAGAAAAAGAAATCGGGTCCTTGGAAATCGGGAAACGAGCCGACTGCGTGCTCTTAGATTCTTCCTTTGAGGTCCTGATGACAATTCGAGACGGAAAAATCGTTTTCCAAAAGGAAGGGTTTGCCCTCTAAAGCAAAGGAAGGAATAATATAAAACCATGAAAATCTTCATTTTTGAATCCAAGGAAGAGCTTGGAAAAGCCCTTGGACACGAGTTTACGGAACTCGTCAAAGAAAACCCGCATGCGATTTTAGGCTTGGCCACGGGTTCTAGCCCTCTAGAAACCTACCAAGCGATCGCGGAAGAAGCCAAAGAAGAAGGCATCTCGTTTGCCGAGGTCCAAAGCTTCAACCTCGACGAATATCTCTCTTGTCCCCTCGAAGACCAGACCTATCGTTATTTTATGAACGAGAATCTCTTCTCCAAAATCGATATCCAAGCGAAAAACACGCACTTCCCAAGCGTTTCTGAACTTGGAGGATACGATAAGGAAATCGAAGAAGCCGGAGGCGTGGATTTCCAACTCCTCGGTATTGGGCGTAATGGCCATATCGGCTTCAACGAACCGGGAACCGATTTTCATTCGTTGACCCACGTCGTGGATTTAACCGATTCTACCCGCGAAGCGAATGCTCGTTTCTTCCATAACGACAAAAATCTCGTTCCGACCCAAGCGGTCACGATGGGCATTGGAACGATCAAGAAGAGCCGCCGCATCGCTTTGATCGCCAATGGCGTCGATAAAGCTGAAGCGATTGCTAAGCTATATCGCGAAGAAGAGGATCCCTCTTTCCCAGCGACCGCCCTTGTCCATCATCCGCATTTTGAAGTCTATGTGACCGCGGAAGTTGACGAAGCCGCCCAAGCGCTTCTTAAATAAAACCGGTCTTCAATTTCGACGCGTTTCTTTGGGAGATGCGTCTTTTTTTGCTTTTTAAAAAGGGAAGTGGTTGAAAAAGAAAGCCAATTCTCGTTAACTTACCTTGTCTTTATAGACAAAGGGGTTTGTCAAAAAAAGAAAAAATCCATCTTGTTAAAAATAAAAGGCCCCGTAACATAAGGACCGCGGAAAGGAGAACAGCGTGAAGGAATATTCGCTCATGAAGAAAATCTACCTTGCCCTCATCCTTCTTTTCTTTTTGGCTTCCTTCGACGTTTTGCTCAACGAGATGATTTATGGGCGGTTTTATTATTCAAACCCCTGGTTGGAATTATCGCTTTACCTTCTTTTGATTCTTCCGATTTTCTTCTTTAAATCCAATCGGTATTCTTGGATTTATACCGGCGTGGTCGGATTTATTTTTTCGTTTCTTGTTTTCTTGAATCTAGCGATGTTTGAATGCAGTGGGGACGTTTTTTCCTTTAGCTATTTTGTAATGGCTGGGGCTGCGGGAGCCGTCTTCAATTGGAGCTATATGCCTTGGAAATCGATAGCGTTCTCCTTTTTGATTGATGCTGTCGCGACATTGCTATTTGTTGGAATGCATTTCTTCACCAAGTCCCGCCCCGATAAACTCCAAGAAAAAGTGAAGCACCCCGTGACGATATCGGGAGCCCTTGCCATTCTGTTTTTGGTGGCCAACATCACTTCGATGTGCCTCGTCCAAGATTCTAGTGGCGCGGGAAGAAATCCCTTTGAAACCATTAATTTCATCACCCAAACCCAAAAGAAGCAGTCGCTTGGGGAATTCGGCCTATTGAATTACGGGTGGAGCGATTTGCTTACCACCGTGAATCCAGGGCTTGGGGGAGAAAGCAAAACGGATCCGGAGAACCCCCGTCATGAAACGTCTACTCAGCAAGGAAAATGTGAGAATTTCAATGTCGTCACCATCATGGTGGAAACGGGATGCAATTATCTTGTCAACGAGACCTTAACTCCGAATCTATGGGCTTTGATGAAGGATTCGATCGATTTGACGAATAACGTCTCCAAGAACAAGACAAATATGTCCGAATTTATCGGCATCACAGGGATCGGAGGAAGACAAGACGCCATTCAATCCGGCGAAGTCGTCGATTGCTTCTCTTTACCCAATCGATTAAAAGAAAAAGGCTATACGACCGCTTTCTTCCACGATAACGACAAGAATTTCTATAACCGGGGAGAAGAAATCTCGAACCTTGGCTTTGAAAAGACCTATTTTGCCAATGACTTAAACCCCGAAGTCATCGAATCCGTGAACCGTTGGAATGGGTCTTATCCTCTAGACAGCGAATTCGTGGATTTGACCTTGGATCAAATGGTCCCCATTCAGGAGGAGCCCTTCTATACCTTCTATACGACTTTCTCCATGCATGGCCCCTATGGATTTAGCTGTCCTAATTTTTCTAAATTCCAAAGCCTTGGCTATTACGCCCGGTTAAAAGAAGCGGAAGAAGCGGGCTTATGGGAGAATGTCTGCCTTGATGATCCCCTGGCGATTCAGCGACAAATTGAATACCTCCAATGCGCGACGATGGATTTTGATGCCGCATTAGGAAAAATCATTGCTTCCCTCCGTAACAAAGGCCTCTATGAGAATACGATCATCGCCGTATACGGGGATCATGATTCCTATTACAAAAGCGGCAAAGCAGACAAGATGCTTAGCTCCTATGTCTATGATGTGGAAGACAATGACGTCTATTTGCCGGAACGTTATAAGACCGTTAACTTTATTGCAAACCCCACGTTAAAGAAGGCCTATTGCCAAGAGAACGGCTTGGATGAAGTAGGGCCTGCCCCCTATTCCTTCATTACAAGCCCCTATGTTCTTGTTCCGACGTTGCTTGATGTTTTGGGGATCGATTACGATCCTTATAACTATTTAGGTGTTTCCATTTTTAGAACGGATGCCAAATACGACAATCTCTTCTATTCCCATGAACTGCAATTCTTCATGTCCGAGGAATTCGTTTCGATTTCGGATAAAGAAAGCGGGGTTCAATACCAAAAAGAAGGATCTAGTCCAGAAGACCTAACCCTGTTCCGAGAGAAAATAAGCGAAATCGTTGAACTCATTTTCCGATTCAATAATGCGATTTCCAATGGAGGGTTTCATTAAGGGTTTATGCGTAGGGTGCCACTTGTTTTCTACCTTGCTATTTTGGTGTCGTGCCTAGGGTGCAGCGGGCCTATTTATCGCGTGGGTTTGCCGGCGACGGAGACTATTGCTGCTATAAGGGATTTGAAAGCAGTAGAAGATCCCAGCCATTGGTACGCCTATTACGCGGATGAAAAGACCCTACGGGAGACCAGTTGCTCCTATCTTCCTTCTTCAGGATACAAAGCTACGATAAGAGGCCAAAAATATTGCAATTTCGTTACGGACGATTCGATTGTTCTCGATTACTCGGGGTCCACGAAAGAGGGCTTTATGAAGGTTTGCTTGGAAAAGGATCCACCGATCAATTATTTTAGCTTCAATGACGTTTTGCCCCTTGTTCAGGAGATAGCGGAAGAAGCAAATGCCTTCTACCGCACCGCTGATTACCCCACTGGCGTATACCAATTCGACGTGAAAATGGATTCTGCTAGCTATGCATCTTTCCTTTCGTTTGGAAAATCGCACTTCCCAAAGCAACAATATGAATCGGTAGAACGCTGCAATTCCTTCGGCGTTACGGTTTGGACCTATACGGAGGGATCTGCTAATTTGATATTTTCAGCCAGCAGCCATTCTAAAAACGTTTTTTATTTAGTCGTAGAGCCTTAATAACCTTTGCGAGGTGCGAGGTTCGATTTCGTTTTCATCAAGACGTTGACTCGTTTAGGTTTTTAATGATTCGTATGCTATATTGGTGGCGTAAAGACTTTCCTCATCCATTTCGTGAAGCAGTAAAAGGAGGGCCACGAATGAAGAAGATGGAATCATTAATCTGGGTTCCTTTCTTTTAGGTTCCTGCTTCACCGTTAACCATAAGAAGAATTATTTTGTTGTCGGACAATTCGAAGCGGTTGAAGGTGAAGTGGACTATTGCTTGGAAGTCGAGGAAATATCCAAGAGCGCTTACGAATCATCGGGTAAGATCAATGCGGTTAAAGATGTTGTTATCAATAAGTATTTCAGCGTCCAATTCTATGAACGCGTTGTAGGGGAGTCCATTCTGGTCGACTTGGTGAATTTAAAGGATGAATTCCCGCGCACCAAAGCGGTTCCTGCCAGTTACATTGACGATGACGGGGTTACGATTTGCTCAGGCATAACCGACAATGAATATAGCAATACGAATTATTACCTCATTGTTTATAAATCGTCCTATCTCTATTTTGATGAGCGGATTGATAAAGGTCCCGACCTTCTTTGATTCCTAGGGCGTACTCTCGTTGATTCGTGGGCTTTACGCATGCTTAAAATTCTTCGTGAAGAACCCTTGTAAACAATAAAGAAGGCTCAGCGGCCTTCTTTATTCGTTAACGGATTACTTCTTTGATTCGCTTGGCAAAGACCTTGGCTAAAGCCTCCCCTCCCTTTTCACTTGGATGGAGGCCGTCATACGTCATGTCCTCTGCTTCCTTGGGGTAAGGGTAAGCCCGATAACGATTGGAGTCGAATGTTTCCTTGGAATAAACCTCAAAAGGCACATCGACGGTTTTTCCGTTTTCTTGCCGACGAAGGAATTTCACCGCGTTTTCCGGGGTGAATCCCGCTTCATCGTGGGTATTTATATAATAGATGCCGTGACTCGGGTCTTCTAAGTGACGGTAGAGATTGCCGTAATCCCTGCAGTAGGTCCCAATCGAATTAGGCTTGCCGGTATCTTGGGTATTGTTTCGATAATCGAATTGATAAATGAACCAACCGTGTTCCACGGGAGAAGCGATGAAAATCGGAGCAGTGGGAGCTACCGAACGGATTTTCCTTACCATCCAACCTAAACATCCGATCGTCGTTCTGGAATCTTCATCCTTAAAATCCTCCACCTTGCCTAAAGGAGGGTTCCCACAGGAATTCCAGTCGTTGATCCCTAGGAGGATGGAGTAGAAATCCCCCTTGGGGAAATCCATTCCGACGAAATGGATGGTTTTCCCTCCGTTAATCGCGACGTGAATCACGTCGGTATCGAAAGGGAGAAGTTTTTGGGTTTTGGTTACATACCCTTCTTGGATTCGATAATTCGTCTCGTCTAAATGTTCGTCGATATAGGTGAAGGAGTCGCCGATTGCGACCCAGGTTTTCTTATTCATTTATATTTTTATGCAACCTCGATAAATTGGGTTTCCGGAGCAACTTGACGGAAGGAGTCGGGGACTTTGCCCGAAGTGATGACGGCTTGGACTTTGTCGATGCCCACGGTTTTGGCCAAGCATTTCTTGCCGATTTTCTTTTTATCGACCAAGACGATCGTTTGGTCCGCGTTTTTGATCATCAAGCGTTTTAAGGCCGCTTGATCCTTTCGGTGCTCGGAGAAGCCGAACTCGGCATCTGCGCCCGAAGTGGAGAGGAGGCACAAAGCCGCGTGGAATTCCGAGACCATCGCTTCGGCGTAAGAACCCAGGCAACTATTTGCCGCCGGTTGGATGTCTCCGCCTAATAACGTTACGTGGTGACGGGTCTTGGTCACGAGTTCATTGGCCAAAGCCAAGCCGTTCGTGATGATGATCAGATCGCTAAATTCATTGAGCATCGTCGCCATTTGGAGGCAGGTGGTGGAAGAATCCACGAAGATGGCCATGTTGTTTTGAATAAAGGGGAGGGCTTCTTTGACAAGGGCCCGCTTATCCTGAAGGTTTTCTTTTTCCCTCAAGAAGAAGGAGGTGTCCTCCATGATGGGATTGCTTTTTAAAATCGCACCCCCGAAAGTACGAGTCACTAGGCCCTTTTGTTCCATTCGGGATAAGTCCCGGCGAATCGTGGATTCCGAAACGAAAAGTTTCTGGGACAATTCGTAGACCGTGCAGGCCTTATTTTCTCTGAGGATGGCAAGAATCTGCTCATTCCTTTCCAAATCAAGCATAAATAAACTCCAAAATCATTCAAAAATAAGCAATCAAGGACGGGAGAAAAGGCCATTTTCATGGCCCTTTCCCCTTATCCTTATTTATATAGCTGTTTGTAAAGCATGCAGGCGCGATAGTCCGCGGATTCGAGGTCTTTCGTGCCGAACGCGCTCCAAGCGTGCGGGCGGAAGATCTCCGCGTCGTCCACGTTATGCATGGAGACGGGGATGCGGAGCATCGAGGCCAAGGTGATTAAATCTTTGCCAATGTGGCCATAGACGAAGGCGCAGTGGTTGGCGCCCCAGTGGGCCATGACGTCGTAAGTGGAATCAAAGGCGTGGCCGTAATGGTGCTTTTCGTCGTTCAGACGCGGGACGAAATAGGTGGATGGCCAGCTGCGGTCGGTGATATCCAAAATCTTTTGATTGGCCTCTTCGGGGAGGACGATCGTCGAGCCTTCGGCGATTTGCATGTCATATCCCAGTCCATCGATCAAATTGATGCGGACCAAGGTGACGGGCATTTCGGCGCAGGTATCCCAACGGGCGGAGAATCCGCCGCCGCGGAAGGAGCCGCGGTTGGCCGCTTCCCATTTGGTGGCTTTTAACATCGCATCGATATCTTTGTCGGTAACGTTCATCCACGGCTTCCAGCAATGTTCGCCTTTTTCGTTGATGGAGGCGCCATTGCCGTCCAATGCGGCGGCACCGGAATTCAGGAGGTGCATGAAGCCGAGTTTTGCAAGGCCTTCTGCCTCCATCCCCGTGCGTTCCTTGTAGGCTTTTGGCGACCAATAGGTACGGACGTCGGCAAAGATCGAGGCTTCGTGGGTGAGAAGGTTTTCCATAACCATGCCAAGACCATTGCAGTTATCCCCTTCGGTAGCAAGGATCGTTGGGTTTTTCTTGCCGTTCCAATCGAAGGTTCCTGAAAGGATCGATTCGGGGAAGTCGGCATTGGGGAGCCAGTCCGTCCATTGACGTTGTCCCTGGAATCCGGCGAATAATGCATGATGGCCAAGGGCCTCTTCCTTGAAGCCGATTTCAGCAAGCTTGGGATTGCCAAGCATCAAATCGCGGATGATAAGCGTCATCTTGATCGTGAATTCCCATTGCTTCTCTTTTTCTTTTTGGGAGAAAGCAGGAGCGAATGGCCAAACATCGGGGCGGTTGAAGTCTTCGCCTTCGGGGCATTTTTCTTTGACCCATTTCAAGGCTTTTTCATATTCTTCGTGGTCGTAGATTCCTAAATCCATGCGGCGGAGGATTTCAACTTCATCCACCCATTCGGCGCGGAGCCCGAAGGTCTTTTGCATGTAGTTCGCGTCGATATAAGAACCTCCGATTCCCATCGAGACGGTTCCAATGCCAAGGTAAGACATCTCTTTGAATTGGCCAACGACCAAGGCGGCGCGGGCGAAACGGAGAATCTTTTCTTCCACGTCCGGCGTGATGCCGTCCTTATCCGCGGTTTGGACATCGTGACCATAAATCGCGAAGGCCGGAAGACCGCGTTGAACGTGGGCGGCCATCGCGGCAGCTAAATAGACGGCGCCGGGGCGTTCGGTTCCGTTGAACCCCCAGATGGCTTTGGTCGTGAGGGGATCGAGGTCCATGGTTTCGGTTCCATAGCACCAGCAGGGGGTGACCGTTAAGGTCGCCGTGACGTTTTGGGTGTGGAAATAGTCATTGCATTTCGCGCTTTCGGCGGCTCCGCCGATTGTGCAGGGCGAGATGACGACCTCGGCCGGGGTGCCATCGCCATAGAAGACATTGCTTTCAATGAGTTTCTTCGCGGCTTTGGCCATGGCCATGGTCTGCTCTTCCAATGATTCGCGAACGCCATAGCAGCGTCCGTCGATCACAGGACGAATTCCAATACGTGGTTTCATACTTTTTCTCCTTTGATGAGCGAATATGTTTGGAACGACACCTTCATTATACGTGCGCGGTTTCTTCATTAGCATAAGGGGAATCTGTTTGCGTGAATATTTCCAAATGAGCATGAATACGCGCAAATATATGCTCATTTATGAATAAAATAAGCGATAAAGTCAAGGAAAAAGCCCGATTCTATGGATGGCTAAAGGGGTGAAAACCTTCTTGCTCATTTACGATAATATCCTGAAAAACGTGCATAACATCGCCAATTTAGGCGAACAATCCCCAAATCGAACTGATTTTTCTAGTATCATAAAAGCATGAAAGTTCTTTCGATTGATGTTTCCGCCTCCAGCCTTCGCGTCTTGAAGGTTTGCCATGATGAGGCCGGTTTTCATTATGAAACCATTTACCGCGTTCCTAACGATATGGTCTACGTAGACGGCCATTACCACTGGGACAATGAAAAAATCCTAAAGGGAATTCAAAAAGGAATCGTCAAAGCCTGCCAAGAAGATCCAGAAATCCAAAGCGTTGGAATCGATACTTGGGGGGTGGACTACGTTCCCTTGGACGAAAAAGGAAATCCCCTTGCCATGGCGATGTGCTATCGTGACGAACGTTGCCAAAAAGCGATGAAAGCCTTTCTCCAAGAAACCCCTTATTGGGAGGTTTACAAGCAAACGGGGATCCAACGTTGCAACTTCAATACGATTTTCCAACTTTACGATGATTTGATTTTGGAAAAGAAGAAATTCGCTTCCTTCCTCTTGATGCCGGACTATTTGAGCTATCGATTAACGGGGGAAAAGCGGAACGAAGTGACCAATTTGTCCACGGGGGCTCTTTATAACCCCTTGACCCGCGATTATGCGGAGGGGTGCTTGGCAAAAGTTGGACTAACTAAAGACAAGATGCCCCATCTCATCCGTCCCGGCGAACGGATCGGAACCCTTCACCTCGAAGGGACTCCTGAATTACCGGTTATTGCGGTGTGTAGTCACGACACCGCCTCGGCGATTGCTTCGATGCCCTTGACCCCGCGTTCCTTCTATATTTCCAGCGGAACCTGGAGCTTGCTTGGAGCTGAATTGGATCACCCTTTCATCAACAAGGAAACCTTTGAAAAGGATTTCACCAATGAAATGGGGTATGACGATCACGTCTGCTTCCTCAAAAACGTCATGGGCTTCTTCATGATTCAAGAACTTCGTCATGAATTTAACGATATTCCCTTCGGCGATATCTTAAAGCAAGCGAATGAATCGAAGGTGGAGGGACTTTATATCGACGTGGACGATTTGCCCTTTGCTTCTCCACGAAACATGAAAGCCAAAATCTTGGAATATCTAGATAAAACCCACCAAAAGCATGGAGATTTAAGTCTTGGAGACCTTGCTCATATCGTCTATGAATCCTTGGCAATCAAGTATGCCTTGCGCATCCAAGACCTCGAAAAACTCGTAGGTTTTGAAGCGGAATCCCTTGTTGTCACGGGGGGAGGGACCAATATCCCCTCTCTCCTTCAACGGATTGCCGATTTATCGGGCCTAGTCGTGAAAACCGGAGAAGCGGAAGCAACGGCTTACGGCAACGCGATGGTTCAATTCCTCGCCTTAAAGGAATTCGCCTCTTTGTCTGAGGCGCGTGAGGCCTTGTTCGCCTCATCCCAACATGATGTCTATTCGCCGAGGGCGATGGATAAAAAGGCCGTATTTGAGGCTTATACAAAAGCAACGAAAGGAAATTAAAAATATGAAAGTAATGGACGCTGAATTCGCACAGCATTTTGTTCGCTTGTGCTCGGAGGGCTATTCCCGCGGATGGCATGAACGCAACGGAGGAAACCTTTCCTACCGCATGACCCAAGCCGATGTGGATATGGTCAAAGACCAATTCTTTGAACGGGAAGTCCGTTCCACGGGCTGCCACGTTTCTAAGCTTGGCGGAGAATATTTCTTGGTCAAAGCTACCGGTGGATTCATGGGCAACATGGCCCGGGATCCCGAACACAATATGGGCATCATCCGCTTGGATGAAAAGGGCGAGAATTATTCCATTCTTTGGGGATTCTCGGGCAACATGCACCCGACCTCGGAACTTCCCTCCCACTTAATGAATCTCGAAGTTGTCAAAGAACGGACCAACGGCAAATATCGCATCGTTTATCACTGCCACCCTGCGAATATCATTGCCTTGACCTTCGTCCTTCCCTTGACCGACGAAGCCTTCACCAAGGCCCTTTGGACCTCGATGACCGAATGCCCGATCATCTTCCCCGCTGGGGTTGGCGTGCTGCCCTGGATGGTTTGTGGCGGAGAAGAAATCGGAACCGCGACCTCCAATTTGATGAAAAAGTACGACATCGCGATTTGGGCCCATCATGGCATCTTCTGCACCGGGGAAGACTTTGATTCCGTCTTTGGCATGATGGATGCGGTCGAGAAATCCGCGGAAATCGAAGTCAAAGTGCTTTCGATGGGCGGAGCCCGTCAAACGATGACTGATGAAAACATCTTGGCTCTTGAAAAGCCATTTGGCATCACGGTCAACCGCGAATTCATCCACACCAAATAAGGATAATCACTTAGTGGAGAAGGCTGGCGCTTCCAGCCTTTTTTCATCTCTAAATTGCCTTCTTGTGCAAAAATGTATGTCTATGATAATAAAAGAGTAAATCAAAAAAGGGGGGATAAAATGAGACGGCAATTCTTGCGTATACTTTCCGTTTTATGCTTTTTGCTTTGCTCTTGCGATTCCAAAAAAACGAATCACCATCAAGATCAAGTGGCCTTTCAGGCGTTTCTAAATGAGGCAGGAACTGCGGAAACTTATCCATTACGGATGAAAAATGGTTGGTATCACGGGGAATCCTCTTACGATTACCTGCGTATTGATTATGAAGAACAAGCACGCAATCAGTTGGCTCATGCTGAAGATGAATTTTACGCCTATTTAGAATGGACCGGGGTTTCGGCTTCCCAAATGCCTATTGCCAAAACGTGTCTTCTCTATCGCCATATTCGTAAAACGCTTTGTCAACCAAATTTAGATCCGGACACCTCTTATGATATCCGGGATGAGTTTGGTTGGTTTAAAGAAGGCGAATATGTGCGAACAGTGGATTATAGCTATTTTAGGGACGGCGAATTGTCGCCGGGAATAAGTCTTCCAAAAAAAGAACATTTGGGCGTTTTGGAATTTACTCTTATTTCTCCAGCGGTTTATTTAAAACAAGCAGAGGGATACCATTATTCCTTTGTTCCGGAAAAAAAGGAATTATACGCTGAAAATGACCCTCAATACGGGCTTCGGGCGTATACGATGACTTATTGCTTTGATGAATCCTACGATTTCATATCTTCGATGTCCGGCGGTTATCGTGTGGGATCCTTTTATTCTGTGGAACCGAAAGAAGGATGTGGGGATGCAAGGGCTTGTGAATTTGACTTTGCCTATCTTGGTGATGATTACAACATGGATATTGAACCACCCCTGTTGGATGCGGAACAAAGCGAAAGAAACCAGGGAAAATATTTTTTTCCACTAGAAATTAATTTGTATTGATTAAAAGGGTATAAAAATGATTCTTACAATGATTGCGGCCTTTTTGTGCCATAGGTGATGGCTCCAAATTCGATATATCGCCTGAGCCAATCGCCGAAATGAAGAAGGGCGGTTCCTGACGGACGCTCATCTTTAAAATGGGCTGCCTTGGTTTTATGCGCCTAACGGGCATTGTTTGATAGGGCTTTGTTTGGTAGACTATGGCCGTGAAAAAGGACGAGTGTTTTGCTTTCATAAGGGGGGATGAAACAAAAGACTCCGTTAAAGGTATTATGAAAAAGAAGAATTTCGTTTTTTGCTTGGCTCTTGCTAGCCTAGCTCTTATTGCTTGTGGAACCGGCAATGAAGGGGGCTCCAGCAATACGGAACCCGCCCCGGGAACCAGCACGAGCACGACCGAATCGGCGGATAGCCAAACTTCGACTGGCAGCCAAACTTCCACCAACAGTCAAACCTCAACGTCCACGGATGACAAGACGAAAGTACAAGGCTATCGCCGCGTGAAATCCATCGACGAACTTCAAGGCCAAACCAAAGTCATGATCGCTTCCGATGACGGGGGAAGCCTCGTGGGCTTCACCTCGACCAATAAGCCGAATAAAAATGGCGGAGTTTATTCCTGGTATTTTCTTAGCTGCGATTTGAATACGGTCAATTCCAATGGCGACGTGAAAGACATCGACAAAGCCGCTTTGTTTGATTTAACCAAGAAAGGCGATTCTTATACCTTCTCGGTGAATTCCAAATACCTATCGGGATACGTGGATGACACGCACTATAGCATTGGACTTATCGATGCGGAAAACGCGACAACCTCCTGGAGCATCACGGTGGGACAAGACGGCAAAGCCCAAGCGATTTCCGCTTCGAACGTCTATCTCCAATTCGCTTCCAAATTCGGAACCTGGCGTGGATACAACAAAACATCCGACGTTTATTTCTACGTCCCCTCTTTGATTTCGGTGGATCAGTCCCAATCGTCTTCCTCGACCTCTGCTCCGGATTATAGCGGAACGAACGACGACTCCGGATGGGAAGGGCTGGACTTCAACACCTACGGGAATACTTTCCGCGGAGAATTAAAGAAGCGCATCAGTGCTTATAAGACCAAAACCGCGATCTATAAGGAATGCCTTTCTATCGGGGCCAAAGCCGCGGCTTATCCCCAAGGAAGCAACACCTTTGTTCCGATTTATCACGCGGCCCCCGGCACGACGGAAGGCATCTCGGGAAACGGGGCGATGACAACGACCACTGGATTCTGTAATAAAGAACATACCTGGCCGAAGAGTCGTGGAGGTAATCTCTCGGAAAATGACCCCTTCATGGTTCGTCCTTCTTTAACCTCGGATAATACTTCTCGTGGAAATAATTTCTATGGTGTGGGGTCTCGGGAATGGGATCCTGCTTCCTGCGGATATGAGGGGGCTAGAGGAGAAGCGGCCCGCATCATCCTCTATACCGCGACCGCCTATATGGGCCAATTGGAATTATCCAATAATCCTAACGATTCTACGGCCAATCATACAATGGGCACCTTAAAGTCCTTATTAGAATGGAATGCCACCTATCCGGTATCGGATATGGAAAAGCAAATCAATAATTACCTTTGCAAATCCGGATACGGCCGCAACCCCTTCGTGGATCACCCAGAATACGCGAACTACATCTGGGATAACGCCGGCGTCCGCACAAGTGCTTTCAACGCTTAATTCCTTCTACCCCTTTGCCATTTCGGCACAATGCCCCCGTTATTTTTCTAGTACCTTGGAGGAAGAATGATGAAAGCGATGACCTATATCGAAAAGAACCACTTCGCCTTGCTCGATAAGCCTAAGCCCGAATTAAAACATCCTCGCGACGCGATTGTGAAAGTAACCCTGAGTTCGATATGCACGAGCGATTTGCATATTAAGCACGGCTCGGTTCCTCGGGCGGTTCCTGGAATCACGTTGGGACACGAAATGGTGGGGATCGTTGAATCCATAGGGGAAGAAGTTCATCGCATTCGTCCTGGAGACCGCGTCACCGTCAACGTGGAAACCTTTTGCGGAGAATGCTTTTTCTGCCAGCACGGCTTCGTCAATAACTGTACGGATCCTCATGGCGGCTGGGCGTTAGGGTGCCGAATCGATGGAGGTCAAACCGAATACGTTCGCGTCCCTTATGCGGATCAGGGATTAAATAAAATCCCCGATTCCGTATCGGATGAACGGGCTTTATTTGTAGGCGATATCCTCGCGACCGGATTTTGGTCCGCGCGGATTTCGGAGATTCGTTCAGAAGATACCGTTCTTATTATCGGGGCAGGCCCCACGGGGATTTGTTCCCTTCTTTGTGTCAAACTCAAGAATCCCAAGCGGATTATCGTCTGCGAAAAAGACCCAGTCCGTATCGAATTTGTGAAGAATCATTATCCCGATGTTTTGGTTTGTTTACCCGAAGAATGCGAAGAATTCACCAAGTCCCATAGCGAGCATGGGGGAGCGGATGTTGTGCTGGAAGTGGCGGGGGCCAAGGACACTTTTGAATTAGCTTGGCGTAGCGCTCGTCCGAATGCGATTGTCACAATTGTTGCCCTCTATGATGAAAACCAAGTTCTTCCTTTGCCGAAGATGTATGGGAAGAACCTCATCTTCAAAACGGGCGGAGTGGATGGATGCGACTGCGCAGAAATTTTGTCCCTTATTGAACAAGGCAAAATCGATACGACCCCTTTAATCACCCATCGTTTTCCTTTCAGTCGCATTGAAGAGGCGTATGACCTTTTTGAAAAACACCAAGACCATGTGATGAAAGTCGCGATTACTGCGGATTGATTTTGTTTTGATCGTTTACGTTATAATAACAAGATAAACGGAGATTTTTATGGATATCGTGAAATTAGTGCCGGCGACGAAAGATTATCTTTGGGGCGGATGCCGCTTAAAAGAAGCGGGAAAACCCATCCAAGGGGATGTCCTTGCGGAATGCTGGGAACTTTCCTTTCATCCGGATGGTCCTTGCCGCATTGCTTCGGGACCCGAGATCGGCAAAACATTAAAAGAAGTGGCCACCAAAGAAGATATCGGAGAACGGGCTTCCCGTTTCCCCTTCTTCCCCGTGCTTATTAAGCTCATTGATTCCGCGGGGAACCTTTCTGTCCAGGTTCATCCTAGCGATGCTTATGCTTTAAAAAACGAGAATAGCTTTGGCAAAACGGAGATGTGGCATATTCTCCATGCCGAAAAAAGCGCGGGGCTATACGTAGGATTAAAGAAAGAAACGAGCATAGAAGAAATTCGCGAGGCGGTCAATAACGACACCATTATGTCGTTATTAAATTTCTATGAAGTTCAACCAGGGGAATCTTATTTCATTCCCAGCGGAACGATTCATGCGATTGGAAAAGGCGTCACCTTGATTGAGATTCAGCAAAATAGCAACCTCACCTATCGCTTATACGACTATCATCGCCTCGGCAAAGATGGCAAACCCCGCCAGTTGCATCTAGAAAAAGCCTTGAAGGTCATCGATACCCATCCCTATCATCCTTTGTCTTTCCCTTCCCCCATCATTGGAGAATGCGAATATTTTGTCTCGGAACGCGTTTCGGATTTATCGATTCATCCAGAACCGGGCTCCTTTACCTCCGTTACCTTTGTCGAAGGCAAAGGGAAACTCAATGGGATCCCCTTTACTACCCTAGATACCTTCTTCCTTCCGGCTGGAAAAGAAACAACGATTGAAGCAGATGAACCCGTGACCTACATTAAAACCTTTGTTCGTTAAAGAGACCCCGGTCATCGACGTGTTTTGAAAATAGAAGGGTGTGAAAACCTTTCTATTTTATTTTTTTCTCTAATGGGGGATAAAAATGAAATAGGCAGTGTTGGTCGCATTTTTTTACTTTTGGATTCAAACGGATAAATTAAAAAGACGGCAATTTCTATTATTTCAGAATGCGAGCATATGGAGAAGTGACTGTTTTTGCTTTAAAAATTGTGCATAAAAATTTAGTTGCAAAAAAATGGATGGTTTTCAAAATTAAATAATCTCATCAACGGAGGACGTATATGGTTAAAAAAAGACAAGTTATACCATTGTTGGCAACCTCTATTTTGCTGCCTTCCTGCGGGCAACAAAGCCACTTTGATTCAGCTGCGTCCTATTGGGAGACCATTCAAAATGAGCCCAGCCCCTATGGGTTCTATCGAATGAGGGATGGGTGGTATCAAGGGAAAGCTACCCGCGATGTTTTTTATCTTGTTCCGAGCAATGAGGAGAAATCGGTCTTTTTTCACGTTGAGGAAAAGGTTGCTGTGCAGATCGAGTGGCGGCAAGCAGGGGTCGATTTTGGCCAAATCGGGCCTTTTGGATACGTAACGGGATTGGATGCTCATTATTATTATGAACAAGAATATCCTTCTTATGACATGCCGATGAAAGCGGTGTCCTCCATCCATATGAAAGAAGGGCAGTTTTCCATCGAACAAACGAAGTGGATGTCCTATGAACCCGATGTGCCTAAAACAAAAATTTTATATGGGCCTTGTGAAAAAATCGATTTTCGAAACTCTTGGGCGGAATCGTATTTAATCCCCAAGGAGAGGCAAAACTATTCCTTTTCGGATTCTGATAAAGTCTTGAAAATGACCGATAAGTCCGCCGGATCAAACAACTCATATACGTTTGCCTATTCTATGGAAACTTTGTTTTCTTTTGATTCCAAATTTAACTACATTCACAATATAAGTTACCGGGGGGAAGGCTCAGGCAAAGGACTTAACGATGCCGACGAGATGATCATAGACGGAGAAAGGGAAACCTATGATTTTGCCTATCTTGAAGTTGCACCGGATTTCGAGGTTCCTCAAAAAGGGACCCATTTGGAAAAGTATCCCTTCCCCGAATTTATGTTTGCAAATTTTTATAATTTGCCACTATAGAACGATTGAAAGGAGATAAATATGCTCGGTATTTTTGCTACGTTATTAGCGGCCAGTATTTCCATGGCGTCCGTCCCTACGGCGGTTGCCGATGAGGGAACGGGCTCCAATACTTATCGCGAACATTTCATACCTCCAGAGAGAACGGCTTAAAACAACATTGAGGATCATTACGAAAACAATAACACTTTGGATACTGCTGTTTGCATGACCCCCGACTCCTATTTGTCCTCTTTTCTTTACGAATCAGAAGCCCATGGAATTTTGGAACGCCGATCTTATTCTGGTGACCTCGATTATTTTTATATCAAGTGTATGACGGATACTCAGGTTCATGTTAGGGTAAGCGCTGCTAAGCCTATTAGCCTTGCCGTAAGACAATACGATTATGAAATTTTCCAAACAAACGATGAATCGAGCTATTTGTTTTCGGGAAATTTAAATCATCAGTTGTTCTGGGTTTACGAATCGGATGAAGATACGGTTGGCAATGTTCAAACCGTTGATTTTCTTGCAAAGGCTGGAACTTATTTCGTTAGTTTGGATTATTTGGTCAAAGATTCCAAACGGGACGATATTCCTTATGGTCTTACCGTAAGCATCGATGATTATCAATGGGATGGATATGAGGGCCTTAACATGGAGGACGCCATGTTTAACAAGCGTCTTGCGGGTGCCATGTGGCTAAACGATATTCCCTTTAACAACTGCGCTGCGATTTTGCAAAGGCCTTCAACCATTGCTTACCATCATGACTCCCAAGCAAACATTGCAAGTCCAGAGTACTATTTGGATGACTTATATGAGTACGCCAAAGACCAACCCCTGGAACTTGCTAGGTACTATCTTTGGGATGAAGATTTAATTTCTGTGATTCGAAAGGTTGTCACTGATCTCATTAATTATCTCGCCGCGTTAAAGCAAGATATCGAATTAAGAAACAAGGAAATCACCGTTGCTTTCAACGCCGCTGAAAAAACGCTGACGGTTACTGCAGAGTTTTTAGGGATAGCGGGAAATTACATTCCTAATCCTCTTGTATCCACCATCACCACCATTGCCAGCTATGCCTTGGATGCTACTGCTGCGATTTTAGAACTTATATTGCCTCGCTTATTAACGTCGACGAGTACTGTTGAGGCGTATAGAAGGACGTTTATTAATTTGGCTAGCGCTTTGGAAAAATCTGAAGACCAAATAGGCTATCGCGTTATCGAAATCCCCGTTTATTACAAAATGCGGAAAGAGGACTATTCAGCTCTTCCCAAAGGGCCCCGTTCTGTTATTGACACCTCGGTGACGGGTGATATTCTCGCTGATAACTACAATTGGATACGGGATAATCACACCGACGATTGCGTTCGTATGCTCGCGACCAATGTATTTCAACGTGGTCGATTCTACGGTTTTAAATTCCAAGAGGATCCACAAACGCCTCTTAGAACGGCTCCTATTGCGGATTTTTCAGACGTTGTCCACGAAGACAAGCCTTTGAAGGTTGACGTCCCGTCTTCCATTTATGCTTATCGAGGCGATTATGCACTATGCTCGTTCACGGCGGAACAGGCGGGAAAATATTGTGTGGAGCTGCCTTATGAATCCTCAAGTGAACGGTTGGAACTTGCGACGTTTGCTTCCGCCCCGATTGGCTATACCGATGAAGGGATGCTCCAATCGGACGTTGGTGGAATGATGAACAATTCCCATAGTTCCATTGGTGCTCACTTGGACGTTGAACTTGCGGAAGGACAAAAGGTGTATTTCCGCGTCAAAAACGGGGAATATGCTCGCTTCCAACCGGTATCCATCGAAGTGCGAAACACCCCCATCGAGCACCATGACAACATCACCTACCAATGGAAAACGGATCGCCAACATTGGAGGAAATGCGGATGCGGATATCAAAGATTGGAAGGCCATTTCGTTTCCTCTTCGAACCCAAATGTTTGTGTGTTCTGCTACGGGCGTGCATCCATGGGCTTTATTGGGGGAGGGAACAGGGCCCCTGGCGTTAATCAGGAATTTGGTCATGGATCCTATCTCCGGGCGGATGGAATCTACGTTATCTCCGATGAGGACATGCCATCGCTTTTAAGGGGAACGTTGGACTATCCAAATAAAGCCTGAAAATACATGGCCAATTGCCGTATTTAATCCTCTGCATTTATCTATTCATTACATACTAATCAGCCACGAAACAAAATTTTATTGCTTCGTGGCTTTTTTGTAAGTTCAACGAAATTTTATAAATCAACCACTATTTTGCAAAATTACTACGATAAATTCTATATATTATCCAAAATATTGACGTTAAGTTGCTTTCAATCGATAATTACTTTAGAAAGGAAATCAGCCACGAAACGAAATCTTATTGCTTCGTGGCTGAATACTTAAAATGATGATTGGCAGAAAAAAAGAAATTCAAGAACTGGAAAAACTATACGGTTCCAAACAGGCGGAGTTAGTTGCCGTCTATGGGAGAAGAAGAATTGGGAAAACTTATCTGATCAATCAGGTCTTCTCTGATCGATTTCTTTTTAAGCATGCCGGTTTGGCTCCGGAAGAAGAGGGCGATTCGCGCAAAGAGACGACCAAACAATTAAATCAGTTCTATCTCAACCTTCTTGCTTATGGACTAGAGGAATGCGAAGCCCCTAAAAATTGGCTCGAGGCATTCTTTCTTTTAAGAAAACTCATTACCCAAAAGGATGATGGTTCACGACTTGTTGTCTTTATCGACGAATTGCCTTGGATGGATACAAGGGGTTCGGATTTCATCCAAGCGTTGGAGGGGTTTTGGAATTCCTACGGATGTGCAAAAGACAACCTCATGATTATTGTTTGTGGCAGCGCGACCTCGTGGATGGAAAATAACCTCATCAATAACCATGGCGGTCTTTACGGGCGCGTTACTTATGAAATTAAATTGGGTCCTTTCGATTTGTTCGAATGCGAAGAATTTTTTAAAAACAGAGGCATCCACCTTTCACGGTATGACATTACGATGGCGTATATGGTTTTCGGTGGAATTCCTTATTACCTGAATTACATCGATGCCCAATATTCCTTGTCACAAAATATCGATAACCTCTTTTTCAAAAATAACGCCAAATTGAAGCTGGAATTCGACCGCCTTTTCCGTTCTACCTTTACTTATAGCGAGAAGGCAAAGGATATCGTGAAACTCCTTTATGCGAATAGCGTCGGCTTCACCAAAAAGGAAATCGCCACAAGAACCAAAATAGCAGAAGGTGGAACATTAACGAATTATTTAAATGGTCTTTTGGCCAGCGACTTCATCATTAAATACGTGCCGTTTGGATATAGCAAACGGGAAGTTTATTACAAATTAGTGGATCCCTTCTGCCTTTTCTATTTGAATTTCTGCCAATCCAATGTCGAAAACGAAAACTATTTCAGCGAAAATATTTCAAATTCCAAAATGAATGCTTGGGCGGGCTTCTCTTTTGAACGCGTCTGCTTCAATCATGTGGATCAAATGAAGTTTGCGCTTGGGATATCGGGGGTAAGCTCGACGTGTAGCGCCTATTATTCCCAGGACGATGGCGTGCAGATTGACATGGTCTTGGCTAGAAAAGATAACGTCGTCAATCTCTGCGAAATGAAGTTTTATTCCGATTTATACAAATTGGATAAAGAAAATTTCTTGAAGGTCAATCGCCGCGCCAACGCGGTGAAAGAAAAAATTTCCAAAAAATCCTCTATCCGGAATACCTTGGTGACAACCTATGGAATTGATAAAAACGAATATTCCTCCGTTTTCACCAACATTATCACCTTGGATGATTTATTTCGCTTTTAGGGAGTTTAACACTTATGGACGTCTTCTTCGGCGGCCATGGAGAAGTATTCCAACATTTTTTCAAAGGCTTCGTCGGTCGTTAAATCGCTCGTCGTCGGAATGATGTCCACTTTCTTGTCCAAAAAATCTTCGCCAAAGAAATGTGGGAAGAAAACAAAATCCAAATACGTATTCACATAAATTTTCTTGGGGATGCGGATGTCTTTGAATTTCTTCTCTAGTCGTAGGGCCAAATCGTCGAAAAGACGGAAATTGGCACATTCCCCTAGTTCATACATCTCAATTTGCCCCGTTTTGCGGTCACAGGCCAAACAAACTAAACCAAAATGCCCCCGTTGCACCGAATCTTTCGAATCAAAGAAGTAATTGGGCAATGCGCGAATCGTTATTTCCCATTCCTTGTTGGTGGCATAACGGTATCTTGCCTCCGGAAAGACTTCAGGGTCGATCATCGGGAAGAGGTCAGCGGCATCCGCGTCTTCTTCGATGTCTTTTTCAAAGACCATGGGAATGGGATGGTCGATATCGAGATAAACGTCATAGAATTGATTGTCTTCGATGAGTTTGCCATTGCTTTTATCGAACTCCGGCATCATGAGATTAACTGTCTTTAAGTAATCCAAGGCGCGAATCGCGATGGATTTTGGGAGATAGACCTTCATGAAGGAGCCGTTTGCCATGTAAAGGGAGGTGTAATGGTTCTCTTTGCCAAAAGGGTTATCCACGATTTCCATGTCATTTTCCCCTTCTTTTTCAAAATAGAACGAAAGCATATCCGATAAAGCAGAGAGGGTATGCTGATCCATGTGAAGGGCTTCGTTTAATTGGGTTCTCAAGAAACAGGTACCATCATCGTCGCAAGGATAGAAACTGATGCCGAAGACGTTCCCCGCGTTTCCTAAAATCGTAAAGGGGACAATGTCATAAGGGGTCCGAAGGTGAAAAAGAACCATGTCGCTATATCGCTTTTCATAATGGGCTTTTTCTAGAATGGAAAGTTCTTTCCTAATCTCTTCGTAGAAAATCGAAGGCGCCTCTATTTCTTGAAGTCCATAATGTTTGGTGAACTGGGTGAAATTCTCCGCTAGGGCTTGACGAAGCTCGAGAAACCATTCGTTTTCAAGGTTCTTGTCTATGATGGTTTCAAACCATTTTTTGTAGGAATAAGAGGAAGGAGCTTTCGGAAAAATATCGCGGTGTTTGTTGCGGAATACCCCGCGGGCGGCCTTGTAACAAGTTTCGGGTCCGCATAAATAGCAGAACCCTTCTTGATCTTTTGAAAGATCCATTTTCTTCATTTCATCTTCACGGAGGAACCTTTCGTCTTTTAAAGAATAAACGAGAAGATCCAAAGGTCGCTTTTCTAAAAGCTTCGTCATTTCATCGATATCAATCATGGCGGTACCTCTTTTCGTAATTTTAACGGAATGGGGAGGGATGCCGCAACGAGTTAAAGAGGGTGTCTCTTTTTGATAGCGCGTGAAAAAGGAGCTCATCTTAGCTTTTCGCTATTTTAATCTTTTGACAATGTGTATGTAAAAACATTGAAATAATATACTGCAGTATATCAAATTGACAAAAATGCCTACACAAATAATAATAGAGGCATGGAAAGAATTATCTATCACGGAAGCGAATTTATTGTTGAAAAACCAGAACACGGCAAAGGCAATACACACAATGATTACGGCCTCGGATTTTATTGCTGCTCCAACAAAGAGCTTGCCAAAGAATGGGCGGCAAAAAGAAGTGGTTACGGTTATATTAATAAATATAGCCTCCGCGATGAACGATTAAAAATATTGGACCTAACGAACCCACCCTATAACAACGTTTTATATTGGGTCGCCTTGCTCATGCACAATCGGGAATTATCCGCGGATTTAAGAGATAATTTTCCAAGAGAATTAAAATATCTAGAAGAAAAGCACCTCATTGATATTTCTCGTTTTGACATCGTCATTGGGTATCGTGCGGATGACAGCTATTTTCGTTTCCCTGAATCCTTTGTTAGAAGCGAAATCACCTTGGAATCCCTTGAAAAGATTTTTCATGCCGGTAACCTTGGAAAACAATACGTTTTAATATCAAAAAGAGCCTTTCGTTTGGTTCGTTTTCTAGACTACCAAGAGGCTTTTGAAAACTCTAAGGAAGATTACTATAGAAGGAAAAACGGTGCGGATAAGATCTTCGCGGATTTATTAAACGCGGACCGCTACTCTAAGGGAACGAGAATGAGGGACTTGATCGCCGATTATGAGTAATTTAGATATCAGAAAAGTGAAGGATTTGTTTTCCAGGCTATTTGTTTTAGCCGTCCAAAACAAAATGAACCTTACCGCGTTTACAAAATTTCTAGAAAGAAGTGAGTTGGTTCGTAAAATGGAAAAAGGACAATACGACGATTATTTCAATAAGTCCTTAGAACAAATTTTCTTCGATATTACAAACCGAAAAATCGATAGGGACGAAAGCTTTGGCGTATACAATGACGCCTATTGGTGTGGCTATTCCTATTTTGAACTGCGAATGAGGACGGGGAGACCATTTGTCTTCTTATTCTTGAAATTGCCATTAACGAAGATGATGGAACTTTATGCGATTTATCATGAAATGGATATTTCGTCCTTATTAGAATTTTTTAACCAACTTGATCAAGAAAAAACGATATTGCGGCTTCTTTGTGAAGAAAGAAAATGCTCGATTCCAAAATTAAGTTCCCTTACGGGAATTAGCAAAACCACGTTATCGAAATATAACGCCAGCGACGTCGCTTTATACAAAGGGTCGTTTCAAACAATCTATCGAATCGCGATATTTTTTGACGTCCCGCTTGCCTTATTCTATCGCGAGAAGTCACAGGGCACTCTATAAAAATAGACAACTGCCGTTTTCTACCCGTAAATTGCAAAATGAACGGTCATGTCGTTATTTAGTTTACATGGCCGTAAGAAATCGCAGGAATACCCGGTTTCTGGATCGAAAGAAGTGGTGAAAAAGGTAAAAGCAAAATATCCGTCCTCGTTTAATTCCGGGACGTCATAATTTAAAGAATAGCAATCAAGCCCCTCGATATCGTCCTGGGTTAGTTCGTAACCGCGATCGTACTTAAAAATCGTTTTGGCTAATTCATCATCCAAAAAGTAGTAGCCACCGCTTACTTCCCACGAAGATTCAAGGAAGGTGTGCTGAATAAAGGTCAAACTCACCTGTTTTTCCGCAGAAGAGCAGGCGGATGATAAAGCGCTTAACGTTAGTAGAAGAAATAACGGGGCTATTTTCATTTCCAACCAGCAAACTTATTTGGCCACATCGAATCCTAAGGCGCCGGCCCCATAGATTCCCATGTCCGCGCCAAGCTTGGAAATGAGGATATCGACCTTTGGAACCAAACCCGTTCCAAATCCGTATCCACGGTCTTCTAGATATTGGGCCAAAGGACGCCGCAAATTCTCGCCTTGCTTGGAAACGCCTCCAGCAAGGATGATCGCTTCCGGACGGAAGATATTGGCGAAATTCAAGCAGCCTTCGCCTAAATAATGGATGTAGGTATCTAAGACTTCCTGTGCGACGGCATCTCCTTTTTTCGCCGCTTCAAAGGGCAAGGCCCCTCCGACTTGGTTCATGTCGGGGCAAAGCCGCCACATCAAGGATTCGGGATGCTTTTCCATCGCTTCTTTGGTCATGCGAAGCAAGGCGGTCGCGGAAGCATAGCTTTCTAAGCACCCTTTTCTTCCACAGGTGCAGGGGATGCCGTTATCCACGATCACCATGTGGCCTAGTTCGGCTCCTTTTCCTTGATTGCCCACATAAAGATGGTCATCGAGGTATAAGCCGCCCCCAATGCCTGTGCCAATCGTGATGAGGACTGCGTTATGGTAACGCTTCGCGCATCCAAATTTGATTTCTCCTAGCATCGCGGCATTCGCATCGTTATCGATTTTAACGGGATAACCAAGAGCTTTTTCTAATAAGGAAGCAACCGGTAAATTTCGCCAGCCGAGGTTATTGGAATAATCGCAAAAACCCGTGAAAGTATTGATGGCTCCGGGGACGCCGCAGCCAATTCCCACCAATTGATTGCCTTCTGGCAAATTCGCAATCGCGACTTTGCAAGCGTCGATCAAGCGGTTCATCGTGACGTATTGGTCTTCTCCCTTTGGGACGGGGAGGACGAATTTCTGACTAATGGTCCCCTCTTCATCCATAAAGGCGGATTTGATGGACATGCCACCGATATCAATACCAAGTGCTACTTTTCTCATGCATTGCTCCTATTCGCCTATAACATAGGGTTTTTTAATGGGCTTGAAAAGAAGGAAAAACAAATCGAGCAAAAAGAAACAAATTTAAGCAATAAATCAAGGGATAGGCTACCGGATTATTCTTCGAGAAGCAAGGTTAACGTAGAAAGATAACCAAGCTTTTCGTGGAGATGAAGCGTCTCGCCTTCTAATTCGTAATGAGCTTCTCTCCAACTTCCATCGTGGTCTAAAACCGCAACTTTCTTGGGACTAATTTCTTTAAGGCTAATTGTAAGAGAGGGGAAATCGTTATAATTCGCGTTTACTAAAAAGAGGGCATACGTTTGTTCGTTCTGCGCATATAAATAAGGATAAACGGCATCGTGATGGGCGTAAGCTAAAGGGGTGGAGACGTGGGATAAGAAGTGCTGCTCCATCATTTTGCGGCGCAATTCCACAAAATAGTCTGTGGACTCCGTTCCTTTTAAAACGTAAGGATAGACGAAGAAGTTTGTTCCGATGGCAATCCCGTTTCCTGTCCGTTTCATCCACGGATCATAGAGGCCTGTAGGGATTTGAATTCCGTCTTCGTATTCGATTTTGACGTAATCTCCCGCGCGGCGTTGACTGGAGGCCCGATAATGATGCATGCCATGAAGCGTTCCTTGTTCCAACATTTCAAAACAATCATACCTATGGGCTTGACCACGGAAGGTGGCTTCTTTGCCATGAATTAAAGACAACAACCCCCGGTCCTGCAGAGCCAATACGGCCCCACCATCCAAATAGATAAAGTTATGGGCGAATAGATCGCGAAGCTCTTCGTCGGAGAAGTTATAAACATTCTGGTTGATGAGAGCGACGACTTGATTCTCAAATTTCTTTTCTTTGCTGCAAACGTAGGAATACCCTAGCGAAGAGAGGTAGCCAATCGCATCAAAATCATCGGGGATGAGATTTAAAAATCCCTGTTTTTTACGGTGATAAACGGTCTTTTCGTCGATGGGGAAGACAACGCCCCGCATCTTGGAAGGCTTTAAATCCAAATCTTGGACCGCGTTGAGGTAAGGATCTAGCCCTTGGATGACTGGGCCGTAACCAAGTTCTTCCTGGCAACCATTCCCCGCGCATTGAAAGATGTTATAGGTCATCCCTTGGATGCCAACGGGCAACGCCCCTTCTAGTTGGAAGGAAAGGAATTTGGGGTCTTTGACAAAATCGCTATAGGAACTGTTTTCGAGTTCGGGATAGATATCGCAGTCGTCGCCGAGAAAGGCACGGTTCACCATCGTGATGCGGTTGAAATCAAAATAATAGGACTTGGCTCCCATTTCGCGATAGGCAGGGAGATGCAAACGATCGATTTTATGGCCGTCGTAGCAAAGGTCTTCGTGAAGTTGGACCCAGTTTCTTGCTTCCATCGCATGTTGGAAAGACGTGCTGCTCATCAGCCCAATGGAAGTAGGAATGTGGAGGCCTTTTACCGTTTTGGCAATGTCTTTGGCTAAGCCGTCCATCGTTTCCCAAGAAACGTCCAACCAGACTTTTCGTTCTGGGCTGGGGTCTTTTTCTTCGAGGTGAGAGACAAATTCCTCACGGGTTTCCTTTTTTCCAAGGGCTTTGGCAAAAGCCTCCATATGATGGGGGCACCAGCAGCCGCCCCAAGAAAGGGGATCGTGGTTATGAAGACGGAAATCATCCTCAATCCAAAGGACTTCGGGTTCGACCTCTTGGACATAGAAAGCCATCAAATTTAGATAATAAGACCTCCATTCTTCATCCAAAGGACAGGCGGTTAAGGTGCAGGTATTTCCGAAACGATCCACCATGGTTTGGAAATGCTGCCCCGATTGAAGGGTGCGTCCCCGGTCGATATGTCCGAGTTCAAACCACGGGTTCAAAGAAGTGCTGATGCCTTTTTTGGCAAATTCCTTTTTGGCTTTTTTGATGACTTCAAGCCAAGGTAGCAACTGCTCTTTGGTAATATGCCCGACGTTATATTCCTCTCCATTAAAGAAGAGGATGACGTTTTGGATGCCATATTTTTCACACCACGAGGCGGTTTGGGCAATGCGTTCTTCCGCATATTGGTCGGGGTAAATTTGGGCTCGCAAACAATGGAGGAAGGGTTTCTTTTCATGGAAGTTCATAGCTTTATTTCTCCTTAATGGGCGAGGCCCTTCTTTTGTAGGTAACGATATAATTCATCGGCAATGGCTTCATGCCCTTTATCATTAGGATGAAGCCCATCTTTATAAAATTCGCTAGGCCCTTGTTTGGGGTGATCGGGCAACGCGCTTAATTCCAAGGTATCGAAGTGGTAGGAGGATAAAACATCGCGCATGACTTCCCGGTATCCTTCTAACGCGGGAAAATTCCCCCAGGTTTTGACTCCGTTATTATTCGGAAAGTCCTGACTATAACGGGGAGTTGGCAAAATAAAGCAAACCTTTTCTTCCCCAAATTTTTCTAAGAGGATGTCGCAAAGTTTCTTCATCGCCCCGTAGAAGGTGAAGGGGGTATCGTCTCCTTTTTGGCCGATGGGAGCATCCCCGTGCCCGAAGTCATTCGTCCCCCCAAAGACAAAGACGAAGTCGGCTTTAGGATCCATCCAACGGGTACGGATAATAAAATCCTCGTCCGGAACATCGCCATAATGGACCCTTTGACGGGCAATGCGGGTTCCGCTTAAGCCGTAATTCTCTTCGATTGCGCCGACTTTTCGGCACAAAACCGAGCTAAATCGATTTTCACGAGAGGTCGCACCGACCCCTTCCGTGATGGAATCTCCCAAAAATGAAATGATCATATTCACGTTGTCGCTTATGGCTAGATTTTGCCATCTTTCTTTCTTTGCCTTCAAGGTGTCGTCTGTAAGCGGAATAAAACAAGAAAAATAATGGGAAGAAAAAAGAAGAATTGAGATTGAAAGACTGCGATAAAATAGAGGAAAGAAAGAAGGGACGTGTATGGAACCGATTCACTTAGCCACTCATTATTCGTTTTTGCAAGGCGGGGAATTAACCCCTTTTTGCCTTCCTTATTGTTTTGACGGGGATAGCACTCCTCTAATTCGTCCTGCCGTTATCGTCGTTCCGGGAGGAGCCTATGCGATGGTAAGCAAACGGGAAGGGTTTAGCGTGGCCGCCTCTTTCCTTGCCTTAGGGTTTCAAACTTTTGTCTTAACCTATAAAACCGTTAGCGACGGGGTTCATTATCCAGAAGAGTCGTTGGAACTTGCCTGCGCGGTGGATTATCTTAAGAAGCACGCTTCTAGCTATTTTGTAAATCCTGATGAAATTTTCGCGATTGGATTTTCCGCCGGGGGACACCTTGTAGGCACTTTGGCCCAAAAAGCGAAAGATTGGAAGAAAGAATATTCCTTAGATCCCATTCTTCGTGGCATTGGATTAATCTATCCCGTTATTACGAGTCAAAGGACCAACGCGGGTACGATCGATAACTTGCTGCAGGGAATCGAAGAAAGCAAAAAAGAAGAGCTTCGTAAAGAATTGTCCTTAGAGAATCACGTCCAAAAAGATAACCCTCCCGCTTTTATTTGCTTGACCGCGACCGACCAATCGGTGCCCTGCGAACACGGAATATCCTATGCCTTGGCCTGCGCTAAAGTTGGAGTCCCGGTCGAACTCCACGTTTACCCCAAAGGACCCCATGGGTTATCGGATGGATCCAAAGAAATCAACTCCATGTACCCCGCGGATTGCTATGACTCCCGCTTTAAAAGGTGGAAGGAAGATTGCGCGTCTTTCTTCCGAGGTTTCTGCAAGGAGGAATTTTAATGCTAGAGGCCATTTCCAAAAGACGGTCGATCCGTCATTACGAAAATCGCCCCGTTGAGGAAGAGAAGATTCAAGAAATTCTTGCCGCGGCGATGTCTTCCCCCAGCGCGATGAATCAAAGGCCCTGGGAATTTTACGTGATTCGCGATCCGGAATTATTAAAGAAACTAGGGGAAGTGACTCCTTATCCCAAACCGATTGGGGAAGCTCCCGTTGGCATTGCCATGATGGTTCGTCGGGATTCCCTTTGCCCTGCCTATCAAGATATTGATTGCGGAATTGCCAGCGAAAATTTGATGTTAGAAGCAACCGCCCAAGGACTAGGATCGGTGATGCTAGGCATCGCCCCGAAGGAAGAACGCGAAAAAGCGGTGGAAGCTTTGTTAGATGCCCCCAAAGAATTGCGGGCCTTTGCTCTCTTTGCCCTTGGCTATCCCGCTTATGAGCCAAAACAGCGCGAGACTTTTGAATTAGACCGCGTGCATTTCATTGGTTAATGATAGTGTTCTATTTCAAATGAGGTGAAGCAAAATCGAAGGGAGCGGAAAACCCAAACTCTCTGGTGGATAACTAACGGGAATAGGAAGGGCACCTCACCTAGTCAGGAGATGGAATGGACGCGAAGGTACAGCGGGATACCCCGAATGGCGCTGAATATGTAGTGGCCAAACGCGGCTGAACTCGAAAAACCAGTTATGTAATGCGCGTTACAGGCGTGGCAAAATGTCCCAAACTCCTAAAACGTTTCCGACTAACGGTTATCATTACAGGGCTGGGGGTACTTGCCTTACCTATCTGTTTCATCTAATATAATGGTGTCCAGCAGGAGGGACCTAATACCCCTGCGTCAGTCGGGCCAGAGACCTAAAACCTGTCCGCTCAGTGGTGGCGCACCTAAAAACGCCATTTTTTTATTTCTTGCTATGGGAACGAAGAGCTTTAAAGAAAACGTCCTTGATTCTATCCTAACTGGCGCGAAGTCTTACCAAAGCCTTTTGGGTTTTGATTTTGTTGTGAAATCGGATGCTTTCCGTTTTCGAAGCGAATACGTGATTCGATTCCACGCGGATAACTTCCTGCATTTGACCGGGGTCGGCACGAGCCTTTCCCCAAAAGAATTCTTCTTTAAGGCGGTTGATGGTTCCTTGTCTCTCGATGATTTCGACTGTGAGGCAACGCCACAACGAAAGGGCACGGTCCGCCTTAAAGTCAGAAACATTCGAAACATTGGAGCGTTCTTCGATCGGACTCTCGCGGTCCAGGAAAAACTTGTGTCCGGTCGCGTTATCTGCCTATTTGCTGCGACCGATGGAACCTTCACCTTGGGTTTTACGGGCGGAAAGATGGTTAACCCAATGAGTTTGTTAAACAAAAATAAGACCGACCCTGCATTGGCGATTCTAGATTTCGTCATCGAGAAAAAAAGGCGTTGATATTGTTTATTTATCAATTATGGGTCCCATTAAAGAAAATGCTCCGAGTATCGAAAATTTTATGTGTCATGAGGTTCTCGATACTTTCGAATCATTTTCCCAGTGAGGGAGCGGGTGCCTAAATAACGGCGATTCCAAAAGGAGCTTTTCTCTTTGCAACATACCCTATGGGGGTATATTATTTGTTGGCGTAAAGGAGCTGCTCATGGAACACGAATGCTGCTATAAAAAGAAACACACCCCTCGGGATGAAAAGGATAAGAAAGCTATCATCTCCCGACTCCACCGCGTTGCCGGTCAATTAAATGGCATCTGCGACATGATTGAAGGTGATCGTTATTGCGGGGATGTTCTCGTTCAGGTGAGCGCTGCCGAACATGCGCTTAAAAGCATCGCTTATCTCTTGTTAGAAGAGCATCTTTCTTCCTGCGTCACCGACGATATCCAAAACGGGAAGATGGAAGTGATTCCTGAGACGATGGAAATCATTAAGAAAATCTAGAGGTCTTTTCAATGGAAGAAGAAAAATTTGATATCACGGGCATGAGCTGCGCTGCCTGCTCCGCCCATGTCCATAAAGCCGTCTCCGCCTTAAAGGGAGTCCGCGAAGTGAACGTCAACCTTTTGACGAATTCCATGACCCTGCAAAAAGAAGAAGGGGTGGAGGATAGCCAAATCGTGGAAGCGGTAAAAAAGGCAGGATATGGGGCTAAACGCGTCGGCTCCCAAGATGCCCCTTCCCCTAAAAAGAGTCTAACCGAAAGCAAAGAAACCAAGCGATTGCTGATTCGCTTCCTTGCTAGCTTTGTCTTGCTTGTCCCCCTGTTTTATTTTGCCATGGGTTCCATGATGGGGTGGAATATTGGCGTTTTCGGCGAGAATTATTTTTATCTTGGCTTGCTGGAAATGCTTCTATCCGCGGTGATTATGCTGATCAACCGCGCCTTTTTTGTCTCGGGATTTAAAAGCTTGATCCACGGGGGTCCTAACATGGATACCCTTGTTTCCTTAGGGTCTGGAGTCGCCTTTATCTATGGGGTGGCCATGATGTTTGTCATGGCTTCCTATCTCCAACAAGGGAGCAACCCCGTAGATTGGGATGGGCTCATGAAAGCAGGGATGAACCTCACTTTTGAAACTTCGGGGATGGTTCCTTGCCTGATTACCATTGGCAAATTCTTAGAATCCTATTCCAAAGGAAAAACGACGAATGCGATTCGCTCGTTATTGGAACTCGCCCCCCAAACGGCCCACGTTCTTCGTAATGGACGGGAAGAGACGATTCCTGCCGACCAGCTCGTTTTAGGCGACCGTTTTGTGGTACGCCCTGGGGAAGCCTTCCCCACGGATGGAACGATTTTAGAAGGGCAATCCAGTGTGGATGAATCCGCCTTAAGTGGAGAAGCGATGCCCGTAGATAAAAAAGAAGGGGATTTTGTATCCGCGTCTACGATCAATCAAAATGGAGCATTGGTATGCCTGGCCAAACGCGTGGGCAAAGATACCACCTTAAGCCAAATCGTGGATATGGTAGAAAATGCCGCGTCGAGCAAAACCAAGATTTCTCTTCTTGCCGATAAGGTATCGGGCATTTTTGTCCCGACCGTACTAGGGATTGCCACGCTTACGTTCCTCGGCTGGCTTCTTTTTGGCAAGAATTTCGTTTCGGGTTTAGCCTATGAAACCCCATTAAGCTATGCCCTTTCCCGCGCGATTTCGGTGTTAGTCGTCGCTTGTCCGTGCGCGCTAGGATTAGCCACTCCGGTTGCCATTATGGTGGGGAGTGGCAAAGGAGCCAAAAACGGCATCCTTTTTAAAAATGCATCTTCGTTAGAAGAAACAGGCAAAGCCTGCTTTGTGGTACTAGATAAAACCGGCACGATTACGCAAGGGAAACCGAGCGTCGTTGAAGTACTTCCCGCCTCCCATTTTAAAGAAGAAGAATTGATAAAACTTGCCTGCGCCTTGGAATCCCGTTCCGAACACCCCCTTGCCAAAGCCGTGAGGGAATATGGAAACAATAAGAAGATTGACCCAATTCCTTCTATCGAGGATTTCTTTGCTTTGCCAGGACATGGGCTTCAAGGAAAGGTGGAGGGAGAAATTTGCTATGGGGCCAATCTATCCTTTTTCTTGGATCGACCTTGGATGAATGCTTCGATTCAAGAAACGGCCAAAGCCCAGTCTCAAAAGGGACGAACCCCCTTGTTATTTGAAAAAGGAGGGGAGTACGTGGGTCTTCTTTCTCTTGCTGACCCGATTAAGGAAGACTCTAAAGAAGCGATTGCTGCCTTAAAAAACCGCGGTTATATCCCCGTGATTTTAAGCGGAGACAACGCCTTATCCGTCGACGCATTGGCAAAGGAAGCGGGAATTCGTCATTATGCTTCCGACTTATTGCCTCAAGATAAATTGAATTTCATCTCTAAACTCCAAGAAAAAGGAAAGGTCATCATGGTGGGGGATGGCATTAACGATGCCCCCGCCTTAACCAAAGCAGATATCGGGGTTGCAATCGGAGCGGGAGCGGATATCGCGATTGATTCGGCAGATGTTGTGCTGATGAAAGGATCGTTGATGGATTTGGTCTACGCGCTGGACTTATCCCGTTACACGATGCTTAACATCAAGGAGAACCTCTTCTGGGCGTTCTTCTATAATTTAGCCATGATTCCTATTGCCGCGGGAGTTTTCTCTGGGGTTGGACTAGCGAAACTAAAACCTTGGTACGGGGCGGCCGCGATGGCGTTATCCTCTACCACGGTATGCCTCAATGCTTTGCGGATCAATGCATTCCGTCTGAAAAAGAAAGGGAAACGTCATCTTTTTAAAGAAAAAGAACTCGAGGAATGGCTTAGCCATAACGGATTAAGCAATCAAAACTTGAAGGAGGAAAATAAAATGGAAAAAAGAATTCAAGTCGAAGGAATGATGTGCGAGCACTGCGTCGCCCACGTTAAAAAAGCCTTAGAAGGGGTGAAGGGTGTTACCAAAGCCGAAGTGTCCCTTGCCAAAAAGGAAGCCGTCGTCATTTTAAAAGAAGAAGTATCGGACGAAACACTGGTTCATGCGGTAGAAGAAGCCGGATATTCTGCCCAAATTGCCTAAATCAAAGGGTTTGGGCCTTTTGGTGATAAAGGGACGTTAAGTCATCGAGGAGTTCAGGGTCGACAAAATCCTTGAGAAAAACTAAAGACAATTCACGAATCATATTGAGGTTTTCAATAGGGCGGACCGTTAAGGTGTGAGCCCTTAATTCCTCGTAGCAAGCAGATTTTGGGAGAACGGAAATGCCAAGGTCTTTTTGGACCAAGGCTTTAATCGTAGAGACGGCGTCGATTTCAAGGATGATGTTGAAGTCATCAATCGCGATGTGCTCGGCTTCTAGTTCCGCGTAGAAAAGGCTGCTGGTCCCGGAAGTAGAAGAACGGACGATCATCCGTTCTTTTTTGATGTCTTCCACCGTTAGGATTTTTTTCTTCGCCAAGGGATTGGAATTGGACATCACGGCAACAAGCGAATCGGTATCCAAAAGAACGGAAGAGAATTTACGGCTAGGGACTTTGCCTTCCACGACGGCTAAATCAATTTCGTAAGTGGATAACTTATCATAAAGGTTTCTTATAGAGTCAGAAATAATGCTTATATGAGAACCCTTTCGCATCGTCGAATAATCCGCGAGGACTTCCGGGATGATGTTGGACTCGGAAGTATGGGTAATTCCAACGACCAATGACTTGGCGTGCTTTTTGTTATCAGCGATTTTCCGTTCCATATCGCTATAAAGGGATTGGATGCGTCGCGCGTACTTAATCAAAATCGCCCCGTCATCGGTGGGAACGGCTTCGTTGCCCACGCGAACAAAAATGCGAATTCCATATTCTTGTTCCAGCAAACGGATGTGTTGGGAAATGGCGGGTTGCGTCAAGTTGAGCGCTTTGGCCGCGGCGGTGTAGGTTTTGTTCTCCGCGACGGATAGAAGGGTTAAGAGTTTATTGTCGATCATGGCTATATGATATAACAAAAACTTATGGAACCCTAGAAAACAATAAAGTTTCTTTTTGTTGGATTTGCCTATGATACCTCCTAGTGACTTCAAAGCCATGTCAAAAGGAGGGGGTTTTAACATGAAGAACGAAAAAGAACGCGATTTATTTGCCAACAAACCGATTTGGTATGCCATCCTCTCTTTGGCCGTGCCTTCCGTCCTTGGCCAATTGATTTTGGTTTTATATAACCTCGCGGATACTTTTTTCGTTGGGCTTGCCAACAATAACGCGATGTTAACGGCTGTGACAGTTGTCATGCCCGCTTACATGTTTTTAAGCGCGATTGCCAATTTGTTTGGAGTGGGCGCTGCTAGTTTGATTTCCCGCAGCATTGGGGCTGGGATTCCGGAAAAAGCCAAGCATGCCTTCGCTTTTTCTATTTATGGGTCTTTGGTCGTTGGAGCAGTTTATTGCCTGCTTTGCCTTTTCTTCGCAGATGGGTTTATTGATTTGCTGGGTGGAACCGATCCCGAGGTTCACGCGAATGCCGTGAAATACCTTTATATCTGCATCGTTTTCTGCGGCGTCCCCACCGTTTTAAATAACACGTTAGCTCATTTGCTCCGCGCCCACGGGATGAGCTTCCACGCTTCTTTGGGCGTTGTTTTAGGCGGTATCCTCAACGTCGCCTTCGACCCCTTGTTCATGTTCGTGATTTTTGGGAAAGAAAACGTCGTTTTAGGCGCGGGTTTGGCCACGGGATTGAGTAACGTCATCGCTCTTCTTTATTACGCCGTGCTTTTGATTATCAAGAGAAAGAAAATCCTTTTCACCCTCGTTCCGAGCAAAGCCATGTTTCAACGTCATATCCCCGTGGACATCTTGCTTGTAGGCTTGCCCGCTTGCCTTATGACCCTTTGCGAGAATATCTCCTACGCGATTTTGGATAAGATGATGTCGTCCTTTGGCTTAAGCGCCCAAACGGGAATCGGCGCGGCCAAAAAGGTCAACATGGTCGCCCATAGCGTGGTTCGCGGCATGGCCCAAGGCGTCTTGCCGTTAATTGGGTATAACGCGACGAGTGGGGATCATCACCGCATGAAAAAAGCGGTCTATCTTTCTACCGGAATTTCAGCCACCATTGCCATCGTTTGCTTCCTCGTTAATTTCATCTTCCCGACGGCCTTACTTCGCATCTTCTTAAACGATCCGACGAACCCCGCCCTTCCCTATGGAACGAAGTTCCTGCGCATTCTTTCCGTGGGAGCTCCCTTCTCCGCGGTTGCCTATTCGATTATTTCCTTCTTCCAAGCTGTAGGAAAAGGCGGCAGAAGTTTGTTGCTTGCCTTGCTCCGCAAAGGCATTTTGGATATCCCTGTCATGTTCGTTCTCTTTTTCTGCGGATTGCCCGGCGAAATCTCCATGTTTGGCATCGTGGGGGCCACTCCCATCGCCGACTTCGTTTGCTTCTTAATTGCTTTGATTCTTTTCTTCAGCTTCTTGAAACAGCATACGGCGATGTTTGACGACAAGACGCTGGAAGATAACTGATTTTTGTTTTAAAAATTGACCAAAATTCGCGCGTAGGCATTTTTATCATCCTCAAAATGGGGCGAAACCCTTATACTAAAAGGCTGTGAGTGATAAGGAGCCGCTTATGGATAAGATTGGTTTTGACTGTGAAAAATATTTTGCAATGCAATCGAGCCGGATTGAGGAGCGCATTGCTCAATTCGGCGGCAAACTCTACCTCGAATTCGGCGGCAAGCTCTTCGACGATTATCACGCTTCTCGCGTTTTGCCTGGGTTTAAGCCCGATGCCAAACTCCAGTTGCTCCTTCGGATGAAAGAAAGTGCCGAAATCGTCATCTCCATTAACGCGGAGGCGATTGCTTCTGGCAAAGTCCGCGAAGATTTAGGCATTACTTATAACCAAGACGTTCTTCGCCTGATCGATGCCTTCCGCGCGGCGGGGTTATATGTTGGCTCGGTTTGCTTAACGCGTTACAAAGGTCAAAAAGCGGCGAAGAGCTTTGAACGCTTCTTGGCAAAACAGGGCGTGAAGACCTATCACCTCTATGATATCCCTGACTATCCTTTTGCCGTGGACCATATCGTCAGCGATGATGGGTTAGGCAAGAATGATTACATAGAAACCACCCGCCCGTTGGTTGTCGTGACTGCCCCGGGACCGGGAAGCGGCAAAATGGCGACCTGCATTTCCCAGCTTTACCAAGATAATCTTCGTGGCGTGAAATCGGGCTATGCCAAATTCGAGACGTTCCCGATTTGGAATTTGCCTTTAAAGCACCCCGTCAATTTGGCTTATGAAGCCGCGACGGCGGATCTTAACGACGTCAATATGATCGACCCCTACCATTTAGAAGCTTATGGGGTGTCGACGGTCAACTACAACCGCGATATCGAAAATTTCCCGGTTTTGAATCACTTGTTCACCAAGATTTTTGGCAAATCCCCGTATCGATCCCCCACGGATATGGGCGTTAACATGGCGGGACACTGCATCTCTGATGATGCCATTTGCCAAGAAGCGGCCCGTCAGGAAATCATCCGTCGTTACCTTCGCTCCTTGGTGGATCTTCAACGTGGGAAAGTGGAAGAAAACGTTCCCACCAAAATTCTTTCCATTATGAAGGCAAACGGAATTGAAGTGGACGAACGCGCTTGCGTCGCCCCTGCGAAAGAACGTGCCGCCAAAACGGGGAGACCCGCCTGCGCGATCGAACTTAATAATGGTGCAATTTTCACTGGCAAAACGAGTTCCTTGTTGGGCCCAGCGGGAGCCATGCTTCTCAACGCCTTAAAGTCCCTTGCCGGAATTGGCGATGGCGTTTTGGTTTTGCCAGCGGCCATTCTAGAACCGGTATGCGCATTAAAAACGGATGCCTTGCACGGCCATAACCCCCGTCTTCATATCAGCGAGCTTTTGGTGATCCTTGCGATTTCCGCAATCACGAACCCCTTAGCGGACCTTGTTATGAAACAACTCCCCAAACTTCGCGGAGCTCAAGCTCATAGCAGTGTTATTCTCTCGGAAACGGACGCGGATACCCTACGTAAACTAGGCGTGGATTTGACCTGCGAACCGGTTTACGACTCCAAAAAACTCTATCATTCCAAATAGCCTTTTTTGCGCGAGTTAGTCATAAACGCCTCCCACCTTGCACAAGTTGAGCAACGCGTTGCCAACTTTGAGCAGTCAAAGGTACAATACTTTTAGCCCTCTTTAGAGGGCGTTTTGAAGGAGAAATTATGACCCGTTTCGAAGAAGCAAAAATCATCTATGCCCAAAATGGCGTGGATGTCGAAGAAGCGCTCAACAAAGTGAAAAACATTCCCATCTCTGTCCATTGCTGGCAAGGCGATGACGTTTTGGGCTTTGAAGGAATGAAATCCCTTTCTGGTGGTATTCAAACTACCGGCAATTATCCTGGACGTGCCCGCACCCCAGAAGAACTGATGGCGGACATCGAGAAATCGTTCTCGTTTATGCCGGGTAAGAAGCGTTTGAACCTCCACGCCTGCTACGCGATTTTAGGCGAAGATGAAGGCAAAGTGGATCGCGATGCCTATACCTTTCAATATTTCAAACCCTGGGTGGATTTCGTGAAGAAAATCGGCTTGGATGGTATTGATTTCAACCCGACGTTCTTTGGCCATCCCCGCGTCAAAGACAACCTCACCCTTTCTTCCCCCGACGAAGAAACCCGTAAATTCTGGGTGGAACACGGTCGCCGTAGCCTTGAAATCGCCAGCGAACTCGGCAAAGCCTTCGGCAAGCCCTGCTTCGTGAACATCTGGATCCCCGATGGATATAAGGATATCCCCGCGGATCGTCTTGGCCCCCGTCAAAGACTCAAAAAGTCCTTGGACGAAATCATTGATTGGCCGGGTTATGACCGTAAGTTTGTCACCATTGCCGTCGAAAGCAAAGTCTTCGGCATTGGACTAGAATCCTTCACGGTTGGATCTAATGAATTCTACCAAAACTACGCGGCCAAAAAAGGCATCCTCTGCCTTATGGATATGGGTCATTATCACCCCACCGAAGTGGTCTCGGAAAAGATTTCTTCTCTTCTTTGCTTCTATGATAAACTCGCCCTCCACGTCTCTCGTCCGGTCCGTTGGGACTCCGACCATGTCGTGATCTTCGATGACGAACTCAAGGAAGTGGCCAAGGAAATCATCCGTAATCACGCGGAAGACAAAGTCATCATCGGACTCGATTATTTCGATGCTTCCATCAACCGCCTTGTGGCTTGGACTACCGGCGAACGTTCCATGGAGAAGGCTCTTCTTTACGCCGCTTTGCTTCCTAACGAAGAAATGAAGAAGCTTCAAGATAACGCGGAATTCAGTAAGCTCCTCTATCTCCAAGAGCACGCGAAAATGCTTCCCTTCGACGCGGTTTATCAAGAATATTTGACCCGCCAAGGACTTGAAGAAGATTACTTCACCCCGCTTCACCAATACGAAGAAGAAGTTCTTTCCCAAAGATAATTCAAAAAAACATTCGATAAGATGGGCATTTCGCCCATCTTTTCGTTTATAGGAATAAGAGACTTAATCCAGGATATGCTCTAAAAATATGTAAATGTAGGTATAGATTGGCTCTAAAAATATGAAATTTTGAACACTAATTGGCTCTAAAAATATGCAACTCCTTGAAAAAGATTGATGTTCTTATTACTATTTTTTAATAAAGGAGGGATGAGAAATGTATTTGAAGCGCAAGATTGATGATTTCCTCATGAAGTGGAGAGAGAATCCCGATCGGCTACCCCTCATTGTCAAAGGAAGCCGTCAAATCGGAAAGACGGAATCCATTCGTCATTTTGCTATGGCGGCCGGCTATGAGAGCTTTATCGAAATCAATTTCGTGAGCGAGGCCAAATACAAACGAATTATTGATGACGGCTATTCGGCGTCCTCGATTGTAAAAAATATCTCTTTTTTAGATCCTTCCAAGAAATTTATTGATGGGAAAACTCTAATCTTTTTCGATGAAATTACCGAATTTCCGGAGATTGCCACCTCCTTAAAATTTTTTAAGGAAGATGGACGATTTGACGTTATCTGCAGTGGCTCTTTGCTTGGGGTTAGCTATAAAAGAATTGAAAGCAATAGCGTAGGTTATAAATACGATTACGAAATGCTTTCCATGGATTTCGAAGAATTCCTTTGGGCAAAAGGATATCAGGAAGATCTTGTGAACGACATGCTTATGCATATGCGCGACCTCAAGCCATTTAGTTCGTTAGATATGTCGGTTCTCCAGTCTCTTTTCCTGGATTATTCCGTGCTAGGTGGAATGCCAATTGTCGTGCGGAACTACATCGAAAAGGGAAGTTTTGAGGGATCGCTGGACTTGCAACGTCAACTGATTGCCGATTATCGAGAGGATATCCGCAAGTATGCATCCGGTTTAGACCAAACTCGCATTTTGAATGTCTTTAATAGCATCCCTTCCCAATTAGCAAAAGAAAATAAGAAATTCCAAGTATCTAAGGTGGCACAGGGGGCTAATTTCCGTGATTACCGCGGTTGCGTGGAATGGTTGGTGGACGCGGGAATTGTCAATGCTTGTTATTGCTTGAATTTTCCAGAACTCCCTTTGTCGGGCAATTGCGTCTACGACAAATACAAACTTTATTTTGCCGATACCGGCCTCCTCGTTTCTTTGTTGGATAACGAATCCCAAGAAGATTTGCGCGCGAATAAAAATCTTGGCGTTTATAAAGGGGCGCTTTACGAAAATTTCGTGGGGGAGGCTTTGGTGAAATCCGGTTATCAACTTTACTATTACAAACGAGGAGACGGGACGTTAGAGGAAGATTTCTTCCTTCGCACGATGGATCACTTGGTGCCCGTAGAAGTAAAGGCTAATGCAGGAAAATCAAAATCTTTGCAGACATTGATTTCCTCGAACAAATATCCTGACATTGCATTTGGCATAAAATTATCCGCGAATAACATAGGATATAGCGAAAGGGTTTATACCCTCCCTTATTTTTGTACCTTCCTTCTAAAACGATGGTTGAAGGACTTTAAACCGAACCTCGATTAAAGCAAGTTTTATCGTTTTCATTTGATTTGGTTTGTCTTTGATCCGTGGCATAATTACCCCATGAAATCCCATTATGATTTTTTGATTGTCGGCGCTGGACTTAGCGGCGCGGTTTTGGCGAGGCAATTAAGTGACGCCGGGCGTTCGGTACTAGTCGTTGAACAAAAAGATCGCATCGGAGGGCAAGTGGCCACTTCCCTTCGCGAAGGCATCGTCGTTCATGATTACGGCCCCCATATTTTCCATACCTCGATGGAGGAGGTTTGGAAATACGTGAATCGATATGCTTCCTTCTATTCCTTTATTAATGCTCCTCTAGCCTGCTATAAGGGCGAGCTTTATCACATGCCCTTCAACATGAATACCTTTTATGCACTTTGGGGAACAAAAACGGGAGAAGAGGCAAGAAAGAAAATCGAAGAGGAAAAAGCCAAAGAAAACGTGACGTCCCCCTCCAATTTAGAAGAACAGGCGATCGCATTGGTCGGAAGAACCATCTACGAAAAGCTTGTGAAAGGGTATACCGAAAAGCAATGGGGCCGCCCCTGCAATGAGTTATCCCCCTCCATCATTAAGCGTCTCCCTCTTCGTTTTACCTATAACAACAACTATTTCACCGATACCTATAGCGCCGAGGTAAAAGGGGGCTTCTCCGTTTTGGTGGAGAACCTTTTAAAAGGAATCGACGTGGTTTTGTCCACCCCCTACAACAAAGAAAGAAAGAAGTGGGACGCTTTAGCGGATGCGATCATTTACACGGGGATGGTCGATGAACTTTATGGATGCGAACTGGGAAGACTAGAATACCGTTCCCTCCGTTTTGACGTTGTGCGTTTGAATCAGCCCGATTTTCAATCCAATGCCGTGGTGAATTACACGGATCGCGACGTTCCCTATACCCGCATTACGGAGCATCGCCATTTTGATCCGGAATGCCCCAATACCACATCGACTTATTTGACTTACGAATATCCAAGCGAATATAAAGAAGGGGCGAATGCCTGCTATCCGATATTGGACGAGAAAAACGCCAAACTTTATTCCTTGTACGTAGAAAAAACGAAAAAGGAATCCAAACCCTTTTATCTGGCTGGACGCCTAGGTTTATACCGTTATTTTGATATGGATGACGCGATTAAAGCCGCCCTGGATTTAAGCGAAGAAATTCTTAAGAAATAACCTGAAACCGTTTTCACGTTGCATCCCTCTTGCGGGATTTTCCTTTTTGCTTTTTAATGGAATAGTAAAACATTTCACCCCGTGAAGAGTTCATGGAATGAAATAGGAGGAGGCTTATGAAAACCGATCATCAAGTGGCAGAAGAAATCTTTAGTCAGTGTTTTCGAATTGCTGACCCGTATTTGCTTGGGACTGTAGCCAGCTTAGTCTCGGGGCCTAGCCTTGTTTGCAGCGCCCTCCTTCATGAAAAAGAGGGGATTACGGTAGGCGAACTCGCCAAATACGCTTCCGTTGCCCCCAGCCGAATTACGGCGATTCTCGACGACTTTGAAAGCAAAGGATTCGTGAAGCGTTTTTCCAAAGAAGGCGACCGCTTGCATATCTACGCGAAATTCACCGAATCTGGGATGGAAGAAGCAGAGAATAACCAGAAAGGCTTAATCCAATGGATAGAAGGCCTTATCCAACATATCGGGCAGGAAAAAATGTTGGAATTTACTCAAACCCTGTTAGAAATTGCTGCCTATGCGAAAGGAGAAAAAGACCATGCTGAAACTCGTTGACATCAAAAAAGTCTATTCGCCCAAAGATAACCCCGTGGAAGCTCTCAAGGGCATTTCGATTTGCTTCCGCAAAAACGAATTCGTCTCCATTCTCGGCCCTTCCGGATGTGGCAAAACCACCACCTTAAATATCGTCGGAGGCCTTGACCACTACACCTCGGGGGATTTGGTCATTAATGGCATCTCCACGAAGGATTTCAATGACCGCGATTGGGATGTTTACCGCAACCACAAAATCGGCTTTATTTTTCAATCCTACAATTTGATTCCCCATCAAAATATCGAAGAAAACGTGGAACTTGCTTTAACGATTTCCGGAATCGGAAAAGAAGAGAGAAAGAAAAGGGCGAGGGCGGCCCTAGACCAAGTCGGCTTAAAAGGGATGTATACCAAACATGCCAATCAGCTTTCCGGTGGACAATGCCAACGCGTCGCGATTGCCCGTGCTTTGGTCAATGAACCCGATATTTTGCTCGCAGATGAACCTACGGGTGCCCTGGATTCGGAAACTTCCGTCCAAATCATGGAGCTCATCAAGAAGATTTCGGAGAAGAAGCTCGTCATCATGGTCACCCATAACCCCGAACTCGCGGAAAAATATTCCACGCGTATCGTAAGGTTATTAGACGGCCAAATCGTGGATGATACCAATCCGTTCTCCATCGAGGACGAGGCCAAAGAAAACGAAGATAAAATCCCTCAGTCGAAGGAAGAACTTGAAAAAGCCAAAGCCAAGATGTCGTGGTGGACGGCCACGAAGCTTTCCGCGCGCAATTTGCTTTCCAAGGCTAAGCGAACCGCTTTAATTGTTGTGGCTTCTAGCATTGGCATCGTTGGCGTGTCCGCGGTTTTGGCGGTCTCCCAAGGGGTCACTGGCTATATCCAAGGAATGCAAGACGATATGCTTTCCGGCAACCCCGTCTGCGTCGCCGAAAAATCCTTGGATATCTCTAGTCTTGTTTCCACGATGACGAACATGCAGAAGACCAAAGTCGTTTCCTCCGCCTATAAAGATGGCAAAATCGACATCCAGTTCATGATTAAAACCATGATTGCCACTGCCGAAACCATGGGTTCCACCCAAGTGGAAAATAGCATGACGGAAGACTTTGAAACCTATGTCGACGACATGCCCAAGGAATATTATTCGGCGATTGGGAAAAGCTATGGGATTGATGTGAAAAACAACCTTTATACGAATACCCAAATTGATGGGCATGACGAATCGGAACGTTTCTCTATCACTGCGATTACCTCGGCCTGCCAGACGATCGTCGAACACGCCAAAGACGGCAAATACGCTTCTTACGGGGCGATGATCGATAGCTATACCGATGCGATTGGCCAATGCTTGGACAACAAAGAATACGTTTTGGACCAATATGACGTGGTATCGGGCAAATACGCGGAAAAAGAAGATGAGGTCATGATTGTCTTGAACCATAGCAACCGCATCACCGAATTCATTTTGACCTTGCTTGGATATTATGGCCAAAAGGATTTCTTGAACGCTCTCTATTATTATTCAGGGGAAACGGATAACGAATTCTTTGACGAAGAGGCCTTTAAGCAGCATCAAAGCATCTCTATCGATTCCTTGCTTGGAAAAACCTACGACTATTATCCTAACAACACGATTTACGATAGCAATTTACAAATAGACGGGGGCAACTATGACCCGAACGCGGATTCTGCCGCGGCGATCCTCGATCCCGATAAATTGAAGCCCTTCTTCTATAACTACACGGAAGATCAACTCGTTGAAGAGGACAACACCCCCATTCAGCCTGCCCTCAAAATGAAGGTGGTCGGGGTGTTGAAACCCAAGGAAACTACGACCTACGGCTGTATGGATTCCGGACTCTATTTCACCCCGGCTTTTGCTAAGCGTTATCTCCAAGATAACCTCGAATCCAAAATTTCAAAGTTCCTATCCGACTACCTTTCTTCCAAAGAGGGAGCGACTTCCTTCCCTTCTAGCGTCGTGAAATTCGGCAACAGGGAAATCACTAGCGGCATCGGCTATACCTATGAGCTCGGTTACCAAGGGGAAACCCTTCAAGGCGTTGGATTAATTGGTGCCCAAGACGTCTCGAGTTCCTTGATGGCTATGATGTCGGGTTCTAGTGGCTCTTCCGGCGGATCGGGAAGCACCTCCAGTTCCACGGGCATCACGATTAAAAAACTATCGATGCTTAGTTTAAGAGCGGTGGGCGGCAATGATATCGCCGGCCAAATCGATATCTACCCCCATAGTTTCAAAACCAAATATTTGGTGACGGATTATCTGTCCAAATGGAATGAAGAAGGGGATATCACCCTTTCTAATGGCAAAGTATTGAGCCTGGCAGACCGTCATGAAACCAAATACACGGATAACCTTGAAGTTATCATCGGACTCATCAACGGGGTCATCAACATCGTCACGATTGCTTTGATTATCTTCACGGCTTTAAGCCTTGTTGTTTCCACGGTGATGATTGGCATTATCACCTATGTGTCCGTCATGGAACGCATCAAAGAAATCGGGGTCATCCGTTCTCTTGGAGGACGAAAGAACGATGTCTCCCATCTATTTAATGCCGAAACCTTTATGATCGGCCTTGCTAGTGGCATCTTCGGTCTTGTTGTCACCTATCTCCTCGAAATTATTTTGGATTTGACTCTTGGGGTGAAATTCGAACTTGGCATGATTTTGGATTTGCAGTGGTGGACCGCTCTTATCATTCTTGGGGTATCGATTCTCCTAACGGTCATTGCGGGACTTGTGCCCTCCCGTGCGGCGGCTAGACAAGATCCGGTTGTTGCCTTAAGAACGGAATAACCCTTGAGGATTCAAAGATTTCCCCTACAATCAAAGTCGAGGTATCTCCATGAAAAAAGAAATCAAAATCGAACCGATTATCTATCCCCAACCCGTTTTGATGTTAGCGACTTATAACGAAGACGGAAGCGTCGACGTGATGAATGCCGCTTGGGGGTGTGCCGTGGATTACGATTTGCTAGGCATTTCGTTAACTCCAACGCACCGCACCTGCATCAATTTCAACCGCACGAAAGCCTTCACGGTTTCGCTTCCTACTTCCCAATACGTTGCAGAAGCCGACTATTTTGGAATCGTTAGCGGCAACGACGAACCCCATAAATTCGAAAAGACGGGACTTCACGCAAGCAAAGCTGAACTGGTGGACGCGCCTGTTATCGAAGAATTCCCCCTTTGCCTGGAATGCAAACTGGATCATATCGATGAAGAGACGGGGATGGTATATGGCAAAATCGTTCGCGTCAGCGCGGATCCTTCTTGCCTCGATGAACAAGGCCATTTTGACCTTTCCAAGGCGGATGGCATCCTTTATGACCAGTCGAAACGGGAATATTACAAGGTCGGAGAAAAACTTGGCAAAGCTTTTTCCCTCGGACTTAAATTCCGTTGATTACCTGTCTCGTTCTTATTAACTCCAGAAACCCCTAGGTTATTAAACGAAAGGGTTTCTTTTTATTAAGGACAAACCTTTGAAATAGAAAGCGATTATGGCTTGTGGTAGTTTGATTCTCTATGAAGTGACGAAAAAGAATTCAAAAGATAACGATAAAGAAGAAGACAAGAAATAACAGACAAACGAAGGCGTATATCTTTTCTTTTTTTCTTTTGGCCTCTATCCTTTACGCATGAAAAAGAAACGCGATGCCCTCACGAAGAGCAAAATGCTCTATTCTGGAGAACTGGGCCTCTTCTCCATTTTGTTTGCCGTCCTTGGGATTTTGTTCCTCACGGGGACGATCTCCGTTGCTGATTGGAAGCGATGGGCTTTTGCCATCGTGACCTTAGCAGGCGGGGTTTGGCTCATCATCGATTTTATTTGGACCCTGGTAAGCAAGAAAAGACGGGCCAAGAATTGTTTGCTTGATAAAGCCATGGTCGCCCCGATGGCCTTATGCGTTTTGGCGTTTGATATTTTGGCCTTTGCCTTTGGCTGGGTGAACGCCAGCGGAGAAGGGGCTTCCACGGCCATTTTAGCCTTCCGCCTTGCGATTGGAATCGCCCTTTGCTATTATGCGGCCGTTTATGTTTTCCAGGCCATCTATCATTGGTATAAACCTCTTCCTTTGGTTATCGAAGCCGCGTTAGAGGAAGAGGAGGAAGAAAAGAAAAAGGCGGAAGCCCAAGAAGCTAGCGGAGAACAGCCCGTTACAGAAGAAAAGAAAGAAGAGGCCCCTACTTCGGAAGACTCTTCTAAGAATTAACCTTTCTATCTTTTATAGGGCGGTTGGCTTAGGTCAATCGCCTTTTTTCCATTAAAAAAGCCGCATCCTGCGAAGGTTGCGGCTTTGGGTTTTGAGATTAAAGCGGCAAATCCTTTTTGGTGAAGCGGACGAATCCGACCCCGTAGGTAATCGCGGCAATAATCAACGTGATGCCGAGTTTCCATGCATAGGTCACGTAGTCGGCATTCATGACGGCCATCGCGTCGAAACAGGAATCCACGGTGATGTAATTGAAGAAGGACATCGCACTGATGCGGACGGTTCCGGGGATGGCCTCGGTTCCGAATAAGCCAAGGATCGAGAAGATGAAGAAGGCAATGGTGACTCCTCCCCCAGCTCCAATGGCCTGCCCGCCTTTATTGAACCAGCAGGAGGCAAGGAAATTGATGCCAGAGATTGCTACGGTAACTCCGAAGTTGCCCAGGGCATAGAGGGCGATATCGTTAATTGGCAGGGATTCCACAAGGTCCTGCGACCCGCAGGCGATACCAATTTCGCGGGCCGCTAACGTTCCTAGGAACAAGGACACCCCCATGACGACTTCGGTGAAGAGAAGATACATCATTTCGGTGTAGATGAAGGAAGCACGACGGGTTGGCGTAGACAAGGTGAAGGCTAAGGAACCCGATTCGACTTTCGCGGCCACAAGGCTATTCGCGGTTAAAATCGTATAAACCATCGGAATCAACAAGGTGGCGATGCCAAAGCTGACCGCGCCGACCATGATGCCATAGGTATTCATATGGCCCATTTCGGTCAAAGAATCTCCTACGGCCCCCGGGAGTTGATCGATGACGCCTTGGCTGGATTTCACCGTGGCGATGAGGATCTGTTCCTCTTGGGTATAGCTGGAATTTTCGTATTCCTTCAGGTGAGTTTGGTAAGAAGCGATACCGCTAGAAGCGTATCCGCGGACCGCATCCATCATTTCTTGACCGGTCATTGAACTATTTTCCGCGGTGATTTGGTCAATGGAAGTGATGTGGGCTTTATTCTCTTCATTGAAGGTATCAATAAGCGTTTTTTCCGCCGTTTTGCAAACCAGGCCAATCGCACGGTCTTGAAGGGGCGAGGTTAAGACGTTTTTCCCGTCAAAATAGGCGTTGCTATCGTTTTCATCGCGGGCTTCGAATTCCTTCATGAAGGAAGCAAGTTCCTTTTTGAGGAGACTCATTTGCTCGTCTGCTTCCTTTTTGGCATCCGCGATTTCTTCTTCGCTATAGTTTTCACCGGTCAAAAGATCCTTGTGCATCTTCTCGACGAGGCTGCTTTTCGCACCCATGCCCCCGTCGATTTTGATGTAGACGTCGGGATTATAGACTTTGATTTCGATGGCTTTCTTGATTTCTTTGCCATCGTCGCCATAAACGCCGGTGCCAACATAAGTGATGGGGTAGCCTAAATCGGAAGTCTTGTAGTCGACGGTGAACGCGGGGAGGTAGTTGTAATAAGCGAATTCCTCTAAATTAGAAAGAACGAAGGTTTGGACTTCATCCCCAAGGTTTTCGCGCATAATGGAGGAATCGGCTAGATAAGCTTTCTTACTGGCTTCCACATCGATCTGGCCATTATTCCCTTTAACGCCGCTTGTATAAACGGTATAGAGGCGCTCAACGGCTTGCTTGGCGAATTCTCCTTCGGTTCCGTTACCCGCAAACATGGGAAGAAGGCGGAAGGAAGCATCTTGGCAAGCAATTTGTTTGGTTTCTGCACTTGGGGCAGCACTAGAAGAACCAAAGCAAGTGGAGAAAGTATCTTGAAACACGGCAAGAACATTTTTCTCGTCGTCCGCGCTAAGCTCATAAGTCTCCGCAGCTACTTTGCTCATCGTGGTTGGGATGACCTGGATGAGGATTTCTTGACTGGTAAGCGATTCCCCAGTCTTCTTTGCTTGGCCATAACGGTCAAAATAAGCTGAGATCAGGCGTTTGGCGACTTCTTTTTCCTGCGGAGTCTTTGCATCGTCATTTTCTAAAGCGGTATTCGCCAGCGACATGACAGTGGTTTTGGCGGCAATCGCCTTGGCATCGGCTTCTCCGCTGGCACTGCGATAAGCGATGTCGTAGGTGATTTTTAAGGTCGCCAATTGCGTTTGAAGCGAGGAATCGTTCACGAGGTCAATGGCTTGGCCTACTAAAGCCTGCGCCATCTTGTCTCCAGCGATATAGCCTTCCTCCGCTTCGGCGGAATTGGCAAAAGCGCTGTAGAAGCTGATAGCCCCGCTTTTCACCGTGGATTCGGTATCCGCGTTGTTGAAAAGGTTCTTCAGCGCCTTGGCGGAGCTATTGATATTCAAAGTCGAAAGGATGCCGACGATGATGATCATAATTAAGGCATTGCCTGCGCTAACTACACTTAATCCCAAACGGTTGGATTTAAGGGATTCCTTGAATAAAGGAGCGCTAAAAAGGCGGTGGCTTCGTTTTTTATTGGCAGCGGGCTTCATCCCCTCTAATTCTGGGGGAAGCGCCATCACGGTTTCTTCTTGGGCCGTGGACACGGTTTTTTCTTCCCGTTTTTCCATTTTCTTTTCCTCCTTTTCTTCTTTTTTAGGTGGATTTTCTTGCGGTTTTTCTTCCCTTTCCGGTTTTATTTCCGGCTTGACGGGTTGGGTTTCTGCCATTTCTTTCGTAGGCTCTTCCTTTTTACTTTCCTTGGCTTCGATGTGATCGAGGCGAGAAGAAAGCAAGGCGAATTGCTCGGCGATGGCCTTTTCCTTTTCTTCCTGGATTCGCTTTTTCTCGGCGATGACCTTGGGATCCATATCCTTGGGCTTGACAAGAACTTTAATCACTTCGCGTTTTTTCCCTTTTTTGGTTTTCTTGTTTTTCTCGTTTTCATCCATGGCGGACTTCCTCCTTTTGCCTGGCTTTGCGACGTTCATCGAAATAAACGGTGAGGTTATACGGGACTTCGGTGAAGAATTTCACGTCGAATTTCTTGAGCTGATTCAGAAGTTCGGGGAGTGCTTTTTTCTCCACACGGACCGTGGCTTGATGATATTGGGGTTGGATGCGGATGATGTCGTTTCTTAAAGCCAAGAAACGTTCGTAATCCTTGTCATTAGTGAATTCGATTTTGAAATCGCGTTCTGGGCGGTTTTTGATGTCGGAGACAGTAGCACTATCCACGATTCTCCCCTGCGTCATCAAGACCACGCGGTCGGAGACGCGTTCGAGTTCGTCAATGGAATTCGAGGTCATGATCATCGTGGATCCCCGGTCTTTTTGCTCTTGAATCAGTGTTAATAACTCTTCGCGCATCAAGGGGTCGAGACCCGTAGAAGGTTCATCCATCAACAGGATCGGGGGCTTGCGCATCATGGAGGCCACGATGGCGGTTTTTTGCTTCATGCCCTTGCTCATCCGGCGTGGATAGGCGCGGATATCAAGCTGCATTCTGCTGATGATTGAGTCTGCGTAGCCGAAGTCTTGGGGTTTCATCCCAAGGCTATAGCCATATTGATGAAGGAAGTCGATACCAGTAGGAACATCGGGGAAATTGATTTCCCCTGGGATATATCCAATATAGCACTTGGTGTCTGCCGCATCCAAATAGGCGTCGAAGTGATAGATTTTGACGTGACCGGAATCACTGCGGATAAATCCCATGATTTGACGGAGAAGAGTGGTTTTTCCGGCTCCATTTTCTCCAACGATTCCCACGCATTCACCATCATGAACCTGAAGGTCGATGTCGAAATTACCGCGGTTTTGGCCATAGTCTTTGGTTACGTGGTCGATGTCGATCACGAGGGGTTTGCTGTCCGTCATTGATTCACACCTCCATAGGTTTTGTCTTCTTTATAGAAACTCATGAAATAATCTTCCAAGGTTTCTTTCTTCTCCGCCATATCGATCAATCCCTTTTGGGGAAGGTTGGCCAAGAAGAAATCGGTATTCGTTTCCTCCACCGTGCAATGGAGGCAGGAAGGAATCGAGGGGCTATTGCGCGCATCGATTCCCTTTGAAAGCAGGGTTTTCTTTGCTTTTTCGGCATCTTCTAGCGTGGCGTAGAAGAGGCGATAACGCTTTTCGGTTTTGTGCTTTAAGTCATTCGCGACAAACAAAGAGACAATTTTTCCGTCCTTGATGACGGCGATTCGGTCGCAGCAGGAGTCCACCTCTCCAAAGATATGAGAGGAAAGAAGAATGGTTTTGCCACGCTTTTTCTCTAGGCGAATGAGCTGAATGAATTTTTCCTGCATTTCGGGGTCGAGGCCGCTAGAAGGCTCGTCCATGATGATGACGTCGGGGTCGTTCATGAAGGCACAGACAATTGCCATTTTTCGTTTCATACCAAGACTCATTTCCTTGCAGGTTAAGGAAGGATCGAGTTCAAATTCCTTGATGAGCCAGTCAAGAAAAACACGGCTGGTTAACCCTTTTAATTTGGCTTGTTCTTCGATGACGTCGCTTCCTTTTAAAGCCAAGGGAAGCGCGACTTCGCCCGGGATATAAGAGACCCCTTGCATCGTGATGTCGCGGTCGCGAAGGGAGTTGACCCCGTTAATCAAGGTTTCGCCTGAATCGGGAACGCTGAAGCCCATTAAGTGGCGGATTGTCGTGCTTTTTCCAGCACCATTTGGCCCTAAAAAACCAAAGCATTCGCCCTTATTCACGGAGAAGGAAACATCAAAAATGCCACGTCCCTGGCCATAATCTTTGGTTAGATTTTTGATTTCAATGACAGGTTCCATTTTTTTGCCTCCTTGGAAGATATTGGACTGTTGCCCAAAAACTTTCCACGTGTTAATATAGTCGGGTTTGCGGGATATGGCAAGCCTAAAAACAATACAAAAAGAGAAAAAGATTTATGGCAGAAATTGTGGTGGATAATACGACACTAATTAAAAAAGAGGACGCACGCGTATATCGAACGAAGCGGGACCTCGCCGATGCTTTGGAGGCTCTTTTAAACGAGAGGAATTTTGATGATTTGTCAGTCAAAGACATCACGGATCAAGCTCTAATTTCTAAAAATACCTTCTACAACAATTTCCAGGATAAGAATGAATTGCTCCAATTCGTGTTCACCCGTTATTTATTGAAAATCAAAGAACGAATCAACCCTCTTTTAAAGTCCTATAAGCCCTATCCTTTGCGGAAACGAGAATTCTTCAAGAAAGTCATTAAAGAGATTGTCGATTTCTTCCTCGATGATATGCCTTTGCCCATGGGAAAAATGGCGAAAAACGATATCAGTGGTACTTTCTTCCGCGACTTTTCGATCTTCACCCGCCAAGCCATGGAGCACATGGTGGCTGAATATCCTTTCTTATTAGGAAAAACTCTAGATGAAGTCGTCCTCATCAATTTCTACAGCGGAGGCATCGCCAATTTAATTTATTACGCCTACCGCAATGAACTACAAATGGAACGGAAAAAGATATGCTCGGACATTTTCCGCCTCGTTTATCCTGCCCTTTGCGATTCGAGTTTGATTTTGGGCTAGCCTAAATAGAAGAAGCCCACTAGACTATTAATTGCTTTGAAGAATCAAAGCTTCACAGGCCAAGAGTAGTGATATCGCGTCAAGTGCCTTTGGATGGGAGGTTGCCAAAGGACGAAGGAAGGGTTCCCTTCCGCGGTGGTGTCACGCAGCCGCTTGGGACAAATTTATTTTTTGTTATGTGAAGAACCTCCTGTACCCGAAGGAGTATTGGAGTATGGGAAATTCTAAAGTTCGCCGAATGTGCATCGACGGGATGCTCGTTGGCATTTTCTTCGTCTTGGCCAAATTGACCATTAAAGCGGAGCCGATTCATATCGCTTTTTCTGGCTTGGCGGTCATTTTTGCGACCTGTTATTTTGGGCTAGGCGATGGGCTCATCGTCGCTTTATTGGGTGAATTCCTCATCCAGATGACCTCGAGCTATGGCATTGGACCGACAACCCCATTATGGATGTTGCCTGCAGCCTTTCGCGCGTTGATCGTGGGTCTATTTGCCTTGCCGTTTCGGAAAAAAGGCGAAAATTTGGACCAACATTATGTATGGTATTTTATCGCCAATTTGCTCGCGGCCCTCTTTGTTACGGCTGCAAATGCCGGCGTTCAAACCTTGGATGCCTTGATCCTAGGCTATTCTTGGGCCGCGACAATTCCTTTGCTGGCTATGCGCGCGTTAAGCGGGCTAGTCTCGGCAACGGTGATTTCGATCATTAACATCCCTTTGCTACGGGCGATTCGCAAACTCTCACCAAACGAAGATTAACTGAAGCTTCTGAAAGCCATGGACCCGTGGGAGGGCATTTGAGCATCCCCATAGGACCTAGAAAATGGGATTTAAGAAAGCAAATAGGCGATGTCTTCTTGGGTTAAGGAAGAACCTTCCTCGTCCGCGACGCGGATGATGGAAGAAAGGGAACGCTTCAAAGCCTGAAGTTCGATGATTTTCTCTTCAATCGTGCCTTTGGCCACAAGTTTCCAAACGGTTACGGGGCGGGTTTGCCCGATGCGGTGGGCACGATCGCTGGCTTGATTTTCCGCGGCGATATTCCACCACGGGTCTAGGTGGATGACGATATCCGCCCCCACGAGGTTTAGCCCGGTTCCACCGGCTTTTAAGGAGACTAACATGACTTTTTCGTCTTCGCTTGTGTTGAAGCGGTCCGCTAAAGATAATCTTTCTTTGGCGGGGGTGTCCCCATAAATTAAGGAAGAAGAGATTTTTAATTTGGCCAGTTCGTCTTGCAGGTGTTTTAAAACCGCGACGAAACTGGAGAAAATCAAAACCTTGTGCCCGCTGGCGATTGCTTCCTTGACCATGGCAATCGTTTGGGTTAATTTCGCGGATAAGTTTTTATAATTGGAGACAAAAACGCTTGGATCCACGCAAAGTTGACGGAGACGGGTAAGTTCAGCGAGGATGGCTACGCGGTTCCTCCCGCTATCTTTTTGATCCTTCAAAGTCATTTTGGCGTTTGTAAAATAAGCCTCATAGAGTTTGGCTTCGGCATCGTCCATTTGAACCACGGTGATTTCTTCGGTTTTAGGCGGGAGGTCCTTTAAAACCTCCTCCTTGGTTCTCCGAAGCAAGAACGGGGCGATTTGGGTTTCTAGACGATGGATTTGGGCTTGGTTATTATCGGCAAGCGAGCTATACATCAGATGGAAATCTTTGTAGCCGTCTAAATATCCTGGCATCAAGAAATCCATGATGGACCATAGATCCATGTAGGAGTTTTGAATGGGGGTACCGGTTAAGACAAACCGGTGCTTCGCGTGAAGGGATTTGACGGCTTTGGTCTTCAAGGCGGTCGCGTTGGCGATATATTGGGCCTCGTCGAGAACGATGGTAGAGAAAAGGATATCTTGGTAGAGTTCCTCATCGTTACGAAGGGAGTCATAGGAGACGACAAAGACCCCCTGTCCCGCCTCTTTCATTCTTTCGATGGTCTTTTTTCGGCTAGATTTATTGCCTTCCACGACTTCTACTTGACGGGATGAATCCCATTTTTCGAATTCGTTTTTCCAGTTATAGATTAACGATTTGGGGGAAATGATCAGGATATTTTCCTTCTCCTTCAATAAGGATAAGAAAGCGATCATTTCCAAAGACTTTCCTAAGCCCATGTCATCGGCCAAAATGCCGCCGAGCCCATTGCTTGCTAACGTCCATAACCAACGGACCCCATCTTTTTGATAGGGGCGTAAAGCGGATTCTAGGGAGGAGGATAAAGGCAATTCCGCGGATTGGAAATGGAGCAAGGAGTCGAAGAGGTCTTCCAGCCGATCGTCGATTTCAACGCTTAACCCGTCGTCAAGACGGAGGTTAAGGGCTTTATATAGGGGAAGATGCTCGGTAGTAAGTCCCTCCTCGCTAGGAGAAAATTGCTCAATCGCTTTCGAGAGGCTTTCATCGTCGGTCGCATAATAATTATTCCCTACGCGAACGTACTTTTTCTTTTTGCGGTAGGCATTAAGAATCAAGTTGACCTCTTCGGGGGTTAAGGAATCGGAAGAAAAGGAGACATCGAACCAATCTAGTCCACTTTCGGTTCGTAAACGAATCCCAGATTTCTGGTGGTTTACGGTGATATGGGCGATATTATCCGAAAGATAAAGGGAAGCGAATTCGCTTAATGGGGACAAATCGCGGTCTAGAATCGCCCCAATTTCCTCATCTCCTTGGATGGTCCCGGATTCGGATAAGCCAAGGTCTTTTAAACACGCACGGAATTTATCGTAGACGTTCCGAGGGGAATTTAAGTAATCCTGCAAGGAAATCGTTTGACCTCTGGACTTGAATTCGGTTCGCATATCTAAGGATGGCTTCGTGTTCTCGTTTCCTTCCTCGTAATCCAAGTAATAAGCGATGTAGGTACGGACTTGATTGGACTTTTCTTGGAAAATGGGGGAGACATGGATGTCATTTTGCTTCATTAAGGGTAATAAATCCGCGCCGATTTGATCCTGAAGGGCCTGATAAGGGAACGAGGGGTGAGCCAAAATGAATTGAGCGACCCGGCTCGATTTTAAAGAGGCGAACGCATAAAGAAGAATCTTCTTGGTTGCTTTGATGGGTTGAATCGCGTTGGTTTTATAAAGGAACAAGGAATTGGAGGAGACTAATCCGCCTAATTGAAGGTTTCCTTCATCGTCAGCTTCGATTTCGATTTTCCGGACTTCGTTATCCACTTCATAAAGCTCGTCGTCGAGATGGACGGTTTTGCCTTTGCATAGGAGCAATAGGCCAACGAATACTTCCAAAGTGATATCGGGATAATAGGATTCGGGCGAAAAATGTTGGGACAAAAAGAAGATGATCCGCTGATCTTGTGGAGAAAAGGAATCGATATCAAGGGAAAGGTAATTTCCTCGGCCGTCGTGAATGGCGGATCCGCGGCGGACCTGAGCCAAAAAGGCGGGGATGGAACGGGTTAAGTGTCTTCCTTCTCCAACAATTACGGGGATGATTTGAGGAGCCGTCCTTCCTTTGGGAGAAGTTAAATCAAAACTCAATTGAGGCTTTAAATGACACACGTCCCCCGTGGAATCGCTTTGAAGGTCTTTCAATAGGTCTTGGAAGTCGGCTTTGTTGGCTAGGAAATCTTCGCGTTCTTGTTTATTAAAGGAAGATAGACGGTCTAAGGTATCGAAGTCGGATCCATAACGGGCGCGTAAAGTTTCTTCATCCTCGCTTTTTTCTTTTGTTGCGATGAAATAAGCGAGGGCATTTCGATCGTATTCGGTATATTCCTTTCGGATATAGGCATCATGCAAAAGGAGATCGGGTCCTATGTTCAAACCAATGACGGGATAATTCGGCGAATAAGCTTCATAGGTGATGCTTTCATTGCTAGAAACAACCCGAAAATAAAGGGTGTATTCCCCGTTTTGGAGACGCGTTAAGGTGGATTCTCCGCTTGTTCCAACAAGGGAGTCTTTCCAAGATTGAAGCTGTGAAGAGGAAATTTTAGATAAATACATCTTAAAATCTCCTTAATGCTATGCCGGAAGGGCGAGTCAAACAGGCCTCCAAATAGGCTTTGCGAATCTTTGACCCTTCGAAGCTTTTCGCAATGACCTGGTCGTTACAAAGGTATTTCTCAACCTCGGAATATTCCGAAAATCCTTGGATAATCTGCATAAAGGCGATGAAGACGCTTTCTTCGCAATCGTAATGATCGATTTCCTTTAAACCTTTATCCAGTCTGCGGATTAAAGGCTTTAAGAAGAAACGCTCCCCGCGGTTTTTGAGATTGTCCACGCAGGCAGCGATCGTTTCTAAATGTAGAGAAAGAAATTTCTGAGTCGTAAAGGAATCCGAACTTGTGAGCAAGGCGACGTCTGTTTCGTAATTCGTGTAATAGAAGGCTTTCCTTAAAAAGAGGTTTTGCTCCGCCTGTTCGGTGGGAGTTAAGCTCTTGTAAAAATCCAGGACGTTAGAAAAAGGGACGGCTCGATGCTGAATCTGTTGAACCATTAAAGCGATATAGGCTTTTCGATTCCCCGATTTTTGGAGATAATTTTGCAAGGACTGGATGACTTCAGGACGAATGGCTCCATTTGGATGGGATAAGGCTTCCATAAGGGGAGCGTCATGCCCCCCTTTCATGCAGGATTCGAGGAATTTGCTTTTGGATTGCGGCCCCAAAATGGAAAAACGTGCCGTTTCCATCAACGCATCTTCGTCGAAAATATCAAAGATGTTTTCGTTTTCCTTCCCCCAATCGACGAGTTCATCAAATTCTTTTCCCGGAAAACAATGGGCTTTGGCCATGGATGGGATATAGGCTTTTAATTCCTGGTCGCGATAAAGTTTTAGGAGGAAGATGGCCTTAGAACTGAAACTCGGCAAAGCCTTATAAAGGCGCATGGCGAAAGCTAAACGTCCCTCGTCTTTTTCTTCTTTTAAATAGGCGTGCGATGCATCCGCGAGCTCAACGACTAACGAATACCCTCCGTGGAAATGACTTTCCGCGATGATTTTTTCTTTGGCGTCCTGATATTCTTCGTGGCTCATTTTGGGCCCATAAACCTTCAAGAGGATTGAGGCGTTTGCCAAATAGGTTTTGGGATTGAAGCGAACCATGGTTTCTAGGGCTTTCGAAAAGTCGGAAAAAGCATGGTTGGAATCGGCAGCCTGGAGGCGTTGATGAGCTTTAAAATTCTCTTGGTCCGACTGCTCTTGGATGGCGTAAAGTAAGGCGGCTTCGTGCTTGCAGTAATGGCCGCCTTGGGCATAAGGGCAGTTACAGGACATGGATGAGACTCTGCCAAGGTCATTTAAGGCAAGGTGGACGTGATAGTCTTCCGTTCCGTGGACAACGGCAAAATAGGTCGTATCGATTTTTTGACGGATGGTCACCAAGCCATCTTCAAAATATTTCTTCCCACGTTGGAGAATCAAGGAACCGAATCGTTTTTCGTTGATGGTGATGTAATCCATAAAAAAAGCAACCCATATTTTAATCCCAAAACAAGGGCAAGGGAAGATGGGCAGCTTTTTAAAATCAGTGTAAATCCGCTTCTAAAAGGATGGGGCAATGATCGCTCCCAAAGACGTCATTGAGGATTTCGCTTTTTTGGACTTTGGATGCGATTTCGTTGCTGACAACAAAATAATCGATGCGCCAGCCGGCGTTATTTTCTCTCGCGTGGAACCGGTAACTCCACCAAGAATATTTGACTTCATCGGGGTGAAGGTAACGGAAGGTATCCGTGTATCCTTGGCTTAAAAGATGGGTGAACGCATCTCTTTCTTCTTGGGTGAACCCGGCATTGTGGATGTTGGCTTTCGGATTTTTGATGTCGATTTCTTGATGGGCGACGTTCAGGTCTCCCGTATAGACAATCGGTTTTTTCGCGGACAATTCGCCGAGGTATTCGAGCAGATCTTTTTCATATTGAAGACGGAAATCCAGGCGTTTTAAACCTTCTCCTGAATTGGGAACATAGGCTCCGACAAAATAAAATTCCTCAAATTCCAAGGTGATGACGCGCCCCTCCTCATCATATTTCCCCTCTTTTAATCCATAATGGACGGATAGAGGAGGGATGCGGGTGAACGCGGTGACCCCGGAATATCCTTTTCTTAGTTTGGAAACGGTCCAATAGGTTTGGTAACCTTCCGGAGAAAAAGGAAACGAAGAATGATCGGTTTCACTATATTTGGATTCTTCCAAAAACACGACGTCAGCATCGAAAGAAGCAAACGCTTCCGGAAACCCTTTATTTAAGATGGCACGGATGCCGTTGACGTTGAAGGAGACAAATTTCATAAAGATTCCTCACTTGGCTACTTATTTTAAGACAAAAGGAGGATACAATTCACTCGGTATGAAAATCACGTTAGAACAATTCCATCAAAATGTGGGCGAAATCCTGATGTATTGCCAATGCGTTGAGGAGAACGTCAAGCGCATTTATGCGCATATGCAGCAAGGCGATTATTCGTTGAACCGTCTTCGAATCGATGAAGAGAGGATGACGCTTGGACAAGTCATCACGGCGATGAAAACCTTAGACCAAAGCCGAAAAAACACCTTTTTCACGGAAAGAGACTATGGGTATTTGTTCTTGATTACCAAAACGAGAAATGAATACGCGCATAATGTGTATACCCATTTTTGCTATTTGTGTGATCCGGATGCTTTTGACCATAGCTACGATCAATGCGTGGACGATATGATGAAAGACAAAGTTTGGCTCTCTGCCCTTTATGAGGCCGTGGAGGATGCTAGACTTCTTTACGAAAAAGAAAACTAAGGAGAAAACCATGGAACACATCATCAAAATTTTATCCATGTTAGGGGAATCCTATAGCCCCTTTCATGTCGTGGACAATTTGGCTAACGAATTGCTAGAGAATGGATTTGAGGAAATCGACGAGAAAACCCCGTTTGATTTAAAGAAAGGGAAGAATTATTTCGTTCGTAGAAACGACTCCTCCCTCATTGCCTTTAAAATCCCGTCTTCTCCGCGTCTTTCTTTCAAAGTCACGGCTGCTCACACGGATTCGCCGACTTTTAAAATCAAACCCCAACCCGTTGAAATTTTTAAAAATCTGATTCGTCTAAACATCGAACCTTATGGCGGAATGCTGATGTCCACGTGGATGGACCGCCCGTTATCGATGGCGGGGCGCGTGATGGTGAAAACGGAACAAGGGATCGAATCGCGGTTTTTGGCGATTCAACGAGACCTTCTTCAAATTCCCTCCCTTTGCATCCATTTTGATCGGAACGCGAATGAAAATTCTTCGTTTAACCCCACCAAAATGCTTCCGATTTTAGGTGAATGCCAAGACGGGGCATTCTCTTTTGACTCTTTCCTTCAAGAAGAATTAAAAACGCAGGATGAGATTCTTTCCCACGACCTCTTCCTTTATAACCGTGACGAACCTCGCCTTGTTGGATTGAATGGTGAATTTGTTTCCAGTCCTCGCTTAGATGATTTGGCTTCGACCTATTCCTGTCTATTAGGCTTCATCGAAGCCGATGGCACCGATTCTATCGACGTTTACTGTGCTTTCGACAACGAAGAGGTCGGGTCTTTGACCCGTCAAGGAGCGAATTCCACATTCCTTCGTGATGTTTTACGCCGCATTTCCTCGACTTTATTTGAGGAAAAAGAGGGTGTAGAAATCGGAGCGGCCAATGGATTTATGATGTCGGTGGATAACGCTCACGCGAATCACCCCAATTTCCCAGAAACTAGCGATGCTACAACGGATGTTCGCCTGAATGGAGGCATTGTTATCAAACACAACGCACGTCAAAAATACATGACGGACGCCTTCTCCTGTAGTTTAGCTAAAGAAATCGCCAAAATCGCCGAAGTTCCCTTTACCGAATATACCAATCGCAGCGATATGCCGGGCGGATCGACTTTAGGCAATATCAGCAATGGCGAAATTAGCTTTGCTGGCGCGGATATCGGCATTGCTCAATTAGCCATGCATAGTTCCAATGAATTCTGTGGAACCCATGACTTAGAGGCGATGACACACTTTATTAAAACTTATTATGCCACTCCATTCCATATGGAAGCGAACGCTATTCGTTTTTAATATTTTGCGGACAAACAATAAGAGGTTCGACCCAGTCTCGAATCTCTTTTTTTAATGTCTCAATGCACTCTACGGGCCCTTTTTCGATGCGTCTATGCTGGGCTAAAAAGGAATCCATTAACGCGATTGCTTCCTTGATTTCTTGCTCAAGGGCATCGCAATTTTCTTTCCCTAGTTTTACGTCCATTAGTCTTTGTCTTTGCGAGGCGGATTTTAGACGAATCGCCTCAACATAAGACCCGTAGGCGGATGATTCCGGATCGAGGAAGGGAATTTGCATAGCAAAGAAAATCGAAGCATACCGCAGCGCATGCAAGGCTGCCTTGGGGTCGTAGCCAAATTGTTCGAACGTAGCCTGCCGGGATGGCCCGCCTTGATGGATTTTATCTAATTCGCTGTGAGCGAGATTTCGTAGTGCCTGCAAAAAAGTAAAACCTTTAGCCTGAAACATAGCGTTAAAAAAGGCTTCCGGATGGTCGATAAAGCAAATGGATTCGGGACGTGGAGAGTCCAAATAAACCAGTTTTGAGACCAATCCTTCCACGTAATAGGGATTCATTTTGGCGAGTAAAACGGGAAGTTTTCGAATGTCGTGAACGGTGATTTGACCGAAACTATGATCCAGACAGGAAGAGAATTGTCTTTCATTAAATAAATCGTCAAATGTTGGGAGACAAAACGCTTTAACATCTACATCAGAATCAGGAGTTTCAAGATTGTAATTTTGGGAACCCTGTACATAAGCATACAAAATTTTTCTGCCAATTTTTTGTTCCACCTCGTTGATGGAACCCTTTAAAACTATTGAAATGTCCATATTTTATAAACCTATTATACTAAACAAGTAAAAGCGATTTACGAATTATTTATAACTCCGTCTCAAAATAATTCATTGCCAGAGGAAGGATTGCGCCAGTTTCCATTGTCTCGTTTTTAAACATTGGTTTTCGGACCTTAATGGAAACCTCGTTAAACTTTGAAGTTTTTTCGTTGATATTTTTTTCCAGCTTTGCCAAGTAGCGATCAGGAATATAAAATCCGTCGCCTCCTAAAACGATTAATCCTGGATGAAACAAAGAACAATAACCCACTAAAGCTGCAGCCATTTTGTCCATCATGTCTTTCAGAGCCCAGTCAATTCTTGAATCGTTTTTCTTGTTTTGGAGTTCACAAAATCCTTTGAAGTCCAAACGCATTTTTGTAATGTCTCTTATTTTCTTGACCATAACATCGGAAGAAATATATGTTTCTAAGCAGCCGCGGTTACCACAGGAACAGGAAAGGCCGTTATAGTCGATAGAAATATGGGCAATTTGACAACCAAATTTGGAAGAACTTTTTAGGAGCTCACCTTCGTGAACGATGGTCGACTCTACCTTATCTAATATATTGATATATAGAGCTTCTGGTTCGTTCTTACCGATTCCGTAATAAGATTCCGCCATGGCAAAACAGTCCGTAGAACTATTGATGGATACCGGGAGGGGATAACGTGATGAAATAGTTGATAATATCTCAATTTTTTCTCTCCCAAAATAATGTTCTTTATCTTCAATAATCCCTTCCTTGCAATTCACATTTCCCCGAACGGAAATTCCGATTCCAATAATTTTGGTATTGATAGATTCCCGGAACGTTTGATCGAGACCTTCGAGGAGGATTTTTTCATAATCCTGGATTCGAGACTCCCCTATTTCCAGATTTCTCTCGCTGGTTTGCTTTAAAGAAAGGCTTTCGATGCGAATGGTTATTCTTTCCGGGGACAGATAGACGGAAACGGTTTTTGGCGCGTTGGGAGCAAGGGAGAGGGCAACGGCAGGTCTACCCTTGATTTCGGATCCCTCCAGTTTGTTTTCTACAAAAAAACCATCTTTAAGAAGCGCTGACACGATGTTAGTTACGGTCATTTTTGACAATCCGAGTTTGCGAGAGATTTCAATACGCGTGGAAGAGGACTCGGATAAAAGTTCTTTAATTACGGCTTTGGTATTAGCTTGTTTCAATGCATTTCCATTCATAAAACTATTATAGTAAAAACAATATACAAACGTAAATATAGATTCTTTATAAAATGAAAAAGTAAAAATGATATACAAACATAAATTTTACAGTGCATTTCTATCTATGGTTTCACTGTAAAATGGAAACTATCAATTGGAACTGATAGCCTGGTGAATTTCCTTTGCCGTTTTAAAATTTGTGATTTTGGAAGCAAAATCATGTGTCAATGAAAAAAGAATTTTTATTGTTTTTGGTGCGAAAAGTGAGACTGCCGTTGTCGACAAAATCGCATAGGGTGATATCGTTGTAGAGATGGATTTTGCCAAACTATTCGAGAACTACGAACTTCAAGAATCCGGTTTAAAGGCCGATGGCTTTGTTTTTGACGGCCGAGAATGGAAGAAGACATATTCGCTGAATAACGTTGAACTAGAGGCGCGTATTGCCCTTAAAATTGGTTTTCCACCTGAAATTCAGGTTTATGATTCCTTCGATGAGTCTCCGTATACGGTTTATCGAAGCGATTCTGCTACGGGATCCTTCGTGGGGCAGGTGAGACTAGAATTGGAGGAATTGCTTCTAGCGATTCGCGAAAAACATTTCGTTTTGAAACTTTCCTATTCCACCTCCCAAACTGATGAAGTGGTTCGCTGGGTCTTCCATGAATTTAATGAACGCCCCGATTACCCTTTTTCAGAAAAGGTGACCTATGTTCTAAGGACTGCCAAAAACCAAAAATGGTATGCTCTTTTTATGAATTTGCCCCTTTCTAAAATAGGGTTAGACAGTGACCAAAATACGATTATTTTAAATCTTAGAATCGAAGAAAAAGATAGGATAGATAATCCTCACATATTTCCTGCTTATCACATGAATAAGAAGCGTTGGTGCTCCATTCCATTGGATGGGAGGATGGATACAAATTTTCTTTTGGATTTAGTCCGCAAATCGCGGCAAAAAGCTTTGAATTCAAAATAAAAGGCATCTCTTTCAAGACCTAACTAGAGTCTGAATGAGATGCCACTTTTTATTTGGATTCTAGTTGAGAGACGTTTTCTTCAAAGGATTCGGTTACTTTAGCAACGAAACTTTTCCTTTTCTTTTCTTTCTTCACACCGATTCCACGGTTCTCGTTGGTGACCGCTTTTGCAGCCTTTTGTTCTGCAGGACTCGCTTTGGGGCGGTCGGTAGGATCAGGCTGATTTATGACAAGCTGCTTGTAAGGGACGATGATGTCGTTTCGGATAAACAATTGATACAATTCCCGGTTCAAGTCTCTTTGCACTTGGAAACGGTCCCCCTCTTTGCAGAAGGCGATTACTTGGAAACTGATGCCTCCATCATCGAAGTTATTGATGCCTTTATAGAACGGACCTTGCGTGATGGCGGGGATTTGTTTTGCGATGGCCGGGAGAGCCTGGGCGATCACGGCTTCCACGCGTTCAACATCCTCGTTATAAGAAGAGTCCATTAAAACCGAAACGAGAGAATCCTCGCGGGATAAATTGACAACCGTTGTAATGGAACTATTCGTGATAGATTTGATGTTGCCACCCGCGTCGATGAGTTTGGTCGTTTTGAGCCCAACTTCGTGAACAGTTCCACGGAACCCGTCGATGATGACGATATCGCCAACCGCGAAATAATCATCGAAAACGATGAATAACCCGCTGACGACATCTTGAATTAAGGACTGGCAACCTAAGCCAACGATGAGGGTTACGATGCTCACCCCTGCCATGATGCCTGTTACATCAACTCCCCAAATGGCCAAGACAAATCCGACGCCGACGAGAATCGAAATATATTTGATAAGGGAGCAAATAAGGGATCCAACTGTTTGGGCTTTTCTTCCGTTGCTTGTGCAGGCCCGTACAATCGCGGTGAAGACGAAGACAAACATGAAGGCAATGACGACGACCAAGAAGGTTAGCAACCATTGAATGCCGCTATTGCCAAGCCGTTCGCCGATCCAAATCCAGCCGTTTTCGATTCCTTTCCCCAGGATGGCATCGCCTGTTTCGTTGCCAAAAATTTGCCGACAATATACGAGAATCAATCCCACGGCGATGGAGATTAGGAAGAATAAAACTTCTACGGCTAAAGTTACTTTTTTTGCCCTGGTTTTGGCTTTCCACCATTGTTTTAGGCTGAATTTTGCCTTTCCTTGCTTTTCCATTTTCTTCGTTTCTTGTGTTTCCATGTTGAGCCTCCTTTTTAGAATTTTGCTTCAAATGTTCCTTTTCTTAATTCAGTGCGTTGCCCTTCTAGATTTTCCGCATAATAAATGTGCCACAGGCCTTTGCCTTCTTGGGGAATATCAATGCTTCCAGAATAGGTTTTTGTCTCCGTGATGTTCAGGTCAAAAATTGGAGAGTCCAAATCAGCCAGAGTCACGGTGAAGAAGACGTTATAACCGCTCGCGTCCAAAGTGGAGAAGTGGTAGTCTAGCGTCTTGGTCGATGCCACATAGGCGATGTTATCTACGTTGACGAAAGGCTTTGCTTTGGTGAGACTGTTAAGTAAGGTTGCCCCGATTGCTACCATCGTTAAGGCAACCGAACCCACTGCTACGGCTTTAGAAATGGCATAGCTCGTCCTTTTTTTGGTATCGTAAACCGCAGGGGCGTCTAATTCATCACTTGTTGCGGTGTTGTCTGGAGAATTGGAAAAGGACGTTGCCGTGTTATCCGTGGATAGATTATTAAATTCCTCGTCCATTCTTTTACCTGCCTTGTTACTATACCAAAATGGTGCTTTGTTTACACGCGCATTCCCCCGTGTGTGTCATTCCTCTTCCATTTTCTTTATAATGGTTGCCATGAACCGCGTTGCTTTGATTTTTGATTTAGACGGTACCCTGTGGGACGCCGCGCTTCCGGTGTCGGAAATTTGGACGGAAGAAGGGAAAAAGCGTTTTGGCCCCGATTATTTTTTAAGCGAGGCGGATGTTCGCGCGGAAATGGGCAAAACGATGGATCAAATCGTGTCCGAGGTCGCCCCAAAGTTAAAAACGAAAGAGGAACGCGATGCTTTTGCCCAGTTATTTTTAGATTCCGAAACCGTGTATCTCAAAGACCACCCAGGGCGATTGTTTCCCAAAGAAATTGAAACTTTGCTGCTTCTTCGCGAATGGGGATACCCCCTTTATATCGTTTCTAATTGCCAAAAGGGCTATATCGAAAACTTCATTCCTTTGTTGCCTGAAGGAACGATTTCCGATTTTCTTTGCTGGGGAGATACTCACGGAAAGAAGCATGAAACCATCTTGGCGTTGATGAAAAAGAACCAAGTGGAAAAAGCCATCTATATTGGTGATACCCGAGGAGATGAAATCGAAACGCACGAAGCCAATCTTCCATTTATCCACGCCGATTACGGATACGGTGTTTGTCTGCGGCCAGAAGGTAGAATCACCTCTTTTGAAGAATTGCCACAAATTGTGAAGCAATTAGAAGCCGAATACGACAATCGGTCTTATCAGGAGGAGAAGGAATGAACAACGATCAATTCACGCCGGGAAAGTATTTGTCTCCCTCCCAAATCGATATCATCAAATCTCAAGCGGAAAACGTGATGGATCCCAAGAATCAATCTCGTTTCATTCAGCTCATTGATGGTTTTGTGGAAAGCAACGGAACAAGAACCCCGGAATACAGCCGCTTGATGGAGGCTTTGAAAGTTTCCAGCGAATTGCTTTCCCCGTTTTTGCATTACCCAGCAGATGTTCAGCAAAATCTCCCTTTTCTATATTATTTAGCGTATTACGATTATTTGATTCTCGTTGGCGTGTTAACGGTGGAGGATGTGATGAATATCCAAAGCCAATTCGCGGATGTCTTGTCGGGAAAAAAGAATAAGTTGCCCCAGGCGTGAGGTGAACCATGAGCGAAAAGAAGGATTTGAAAATCATGGTGGCGAAGGCCGACGCTTTAATGGCGGCTCCTTTAAGCATCTACTTAGAGAAGCAAAAACAAACGGTGCAGGCCGCGAGGATAGAAATCGAAGAAATGACGAAACGCTGCTTTGAGGCGGGGAAGAAAAGCCAAGTTGCCAAAGAAAAGGAGGTTTGCGACTCCGTACGCCGTGCTTTTAAAGATTTAGGATGGGAGGAGAAATAACGATGGAAGAAAAAGAAGAACTCTCCCACCTTAATGCTTTATCCCAAGATATTGCATCGAAACAAAGCGAAGCGATGCAACGCTTTTCCACAATGGTTCAAGAATTCAATGAATTAGACCGCCAGTTGAAGGATCTTCTTTTGACTTTGATGCCGGAGGAACAATAGCCATGGATGAGAAAATGGATATGACCTCAGGCGCTTTGACTTACTCTCGCTCACTTTCCCTTTTAAAAGAAGTGAATATCCAATGCGATGCCTTGAAAGAAAAAACGACTTCGTTAAAAAAACTCCTTCAAGAAGCAAAGGAAGCAGAACAACGTTTGCAAGGAATGGAGGAGCAAAAGAACCAAGCTCTGTCCTTGCTGAAAGCCATTCAAAATGAATATAGCGAAAAAAATTGGGCGGGTGCAGAAGAACAGGCCAATGCCCTTTTTGCTTTGGCTTCCTCGCTATTAAACGACCACCCCTATGCCGCGGATTGGAAGGAAATGGCCCTTTGGAATCTCCTACAAATCCATTGCAAACAAGTGGAGTCTCTCCCCAACTCTTTTGAAAATCCCGAGTCTTTAAACACCCTTCTTTCCGAATGGGAAACGCTTCCACTAGGAATCCATGATGAAGAAGCGAAAAAAGAACAAAAAGAGAAATGCTTTTGCTCCGTCGCCCTTTCCATGCTTTCCGCTTCGGCCCCAAAAGAAGATTTGGAACGCTTAAATGCCATGCTGGCTCTAGCGTCCCGCTATAAAAAGGAAGGCTTGAAGGAAGATCCTCAAGTGGTTTTGGCTTTCAAGTGCCTTCAAGATGAAGCGACGTCCACCTTTAATGCCCTTTGTTATCATGCCGTCGGCCCGCAAGGGACTTACGAAGAGGCTAAGCCTCTATTCGCATTGCGTGACCAACTCCCTTTAAATCGAATTGATTGCCCTTTGTTTTCGACTCCAAAAACCGAAGAAGAATTCCAACTCCTTTATTTTTGGGATCGCACGGAAAAAGATGACGATGAATTTTTCTCCTCTCATCAAGAGGAATGGAAAAACTCTTTGGCGGAAGAAGATCCTTTTACCTTAAAATTCTTTGCTCATTTGCTCGTCGATTCTCGCTTGCTCGATAAAAAGAGGGAACCCATATATGCGTTTTTCAACGAAACTCCCTTCCAAATTAAGGTCTTGATTTTGGACTTAGCGTTGAGTGAAGGTAATTCGTCTCCTTTGCTCCGCCCCTTGTTCTTGGGGCTATTCCACGATAGAAAGAAGCAACTGGATTTAGAACGTTGTGCACCCGCTTTACTTCGAATTCAAAATAACGTCCCCGAGGAATCGAAAGAAGAATTCAATAAATTGGTAGAAGGATTCTTCCGTTCGCCTCGAAGCCGCCGAATTCTTGAAAAGACTTCTTCCCCCGATCTTTATTTCCTTGGAAAAGGGAAAACGAGAAAGAAACCACCGGTGGGGAAAAAGGTTCGTAATTCCGTTGTTTCTTATTGGAGCACACCGGCTATCTGCATTTTCTATGCTTTTTGCATCGTTTTGCCATGCTTCTTGTTCGCTTTTTCGATTGCTCTATTGGAATTTAATCGCGAAAGAATCCCTTGTGAAGAATTCTATCTTTTGATTCCTGTTGGCTTATTGCTCTGCTATGTTGCTGGCGTTCTCCTTGCGTTTTATGGTAGAGATGAACGAAAGGGGTGGATGTTTAGCCGCGGCTTTGCAATCGACGGCTTATGGAAGGCTATTCTTGCCTTCTTGGGATTCTTATTGCCCCAAGCAGGCCTTTGGGGATCCTCGCATCGATTCTTCTTGTTCTTGCTTGCGATACTTGATTTTGCGTTGTCGCGGTTTGCCTTCCAAGAGAAAAGCAAGGCATGGCGATATGCCCTTTTCATTCCTTTTCTGCTAATCGAAATTGCTTCGCTTGTTCTCTTAATTTTGGTTTTGATGGGTCGGCGGGCTTAATGCTCATCGTGATGGCAGGAGCAGTGGCCGCCACAAGCATGATTTAAAAATCCCATGGCCTCTTCTAAAAGGGGTTTGTTGGCGGCGTATCCATCACTAGCGACGACAAGAAGATTCCCGCCAACGAGCGTCATGATTTTTTGCATAGCTTCGTTTTCGCCAATTCCCATTTTCTCCACAATTCCGTTTAAGGTGACGATACCGTGGTTATAGGCCATCTTGACGATTTTTAATTGATCAGCATCAGAAAGAAGACCAAAGATTTGCGCAGCCTCGAATCGATTCATAGGGGACACTCCTTCGTTTTTGCGCCTTAAGTCTAAGAGATTTTGCGCATAAATACCACAAAGGTGCGCAATTTGAAACGATTTTTCTTCCCTTTTTAAGGGAAGTGGGACAAAATGAATAATATGGAGGTCTGTTTATGCAGAAAAAGAAGTTGATTCTCACCTATGCCTTGCTTGCATTGACCGTCGTCATAAGCGTCATTCTTGGTGTTGTTGGCCATGAAAAAGACTCGATGACGTTATTCGTCAAGGCTTTGTCCTTCTCCGTGTCGGAGGGGAAAACTGTCACCGTGGCTTGCGCCGGGATTTATGGCGGATTGATTGGCGCGCTTGTCGTATTGATTGTTGGGCTCGCCAAAAAGAGTGCGAAATTTACCGCAAACGCTTTGACCACCCTTGGTGCTGCTGTTGCAGGCCTTGGCATGATTGATTGGCGTTTATCTCGCATCGCTGCCGATGGGAAAGCCGCTACCATTTTGACCCTTACCTTTGTGGTTCTGGCTTTGGCTTTTGTTGGTTTCCTTTGTGGCGTGATCTTCCCCTGCCAAAAGGTAAAAGAAGAAGTCGCCGTGGCCGAAGACGCTGCCCCTGCTGAAGAAACCGTCCCCACTGAAGAAGCGGAACCCGAAACCGCTGAAGAAGAAAAAGCCGAAAAGCCGGCGGAAGAAAAACCGGAAGAGGCGAAGGAAGAACCCGTCGAAGAAGAAAAGGCGGAAGAGCCTGAAACTCCCGCGGAAGAACCTGTCGCTGAAAAAGAACCGGAAGTGACCGAAGAAGTCCAAGACGAAGCGGATGCTCCTGCAGAAGAAGAAAGG